>Ga0081473_121473_pt1 | contig 55923 bp, 69 predicted proteins | sample CisSprmetagenome_FD_70977 | JGI IMG/M metagenome (GOLD analysis project Ga0081473, IMG submission 70977) | Hypoxic/sulfidic aquatic microbial communities from Cistern Spring, Yellowstone National Park, USA v2 (version 2) | ecosystem: Environmental > Aquatic > Thermal springs > Hot (42-90C) >...
TATAAAAGTGGTTCTCAAACACACAACCCCATTTTTGTTATGTTGTTCTGAATGATTAAAAACCTTACCACTCTACAATCATCCCGCGTATCCATATTTATAATGGGTTTAATTTGCATCCCCAACCATCTATGTTTGTTCCAAGACTGTATTTCGGTCATTTACCGCAGAGAGGCGCATCCCCTATGCTCTGCTCTCCGGATCTATATTTCCACCCTTGAGCCTTTTGCCAGCTGATCTCTTGAAATCCTATACAGCGTATTTTTCCTTGGGCTACTCTAAGAAGGTGGTGACTAAGGAACCAGCCCTTACAAGCATTACTCTTACCCCAATTTTTAGACCCTTGATTCAAGTTGAATCTTGTAATACCGTGAAAAGAGGTTTTCTCCAACACTGGATGGCCGCCAAACTCTTCCAGTCCTTGAAGAGCTCTCCCGGACTCCTGGCCGCACATGGGTAGATTAGGTTTGTATATTTCATCCGATGAGTGCCGGCTTGAGAAAGATTAACTGATTTGCCTAGAACTCCCGCCCCATTATCTCTACTAGAAAAACTGAACACTTAATTAAATCAGCCATGACACCAACTTTCTGAACCTCCAATAAAAACTATTAGGGCCTTTGATCTAGTAGAATTCCTGCTCTCTCCCTTAAGTATTTGAGTCCAGGTGGGGGGTGGTCTCAGGTTGTCGACTCTGCTAGAGGCCTCTGCACGTGTAGTTTGAGAGGCCATGTCGGGCTCTTGTCCTCCTCTAAACTCCTTGTGATGGATATGTAGATAATCAGGTCAACTATGTTTATGTCCATGCAATATCACCGGTGATATATATTTTAGAATGCCTTTTTATACGTTTGGGCTGGTTTATGTTATTGTACAATTTTTGTTTTGTTAATATATAGAACCAGGTCGGGCAGGTTTTTCAAGGTTTCCACCGAGTAGTCTGGGCGGCAGGAAGCGTAGTCGTAGTCATACCCGTTCCTGTCGACGAGGATGAAGGGCACGCCCGCGGCGTGGGAGGCCTGACAGTCGACCTCCCTGTCCCCAACGTAGACTGCCTCCCCCGGTCTAACACCCAGCTTGCTTAGAGCGTTGACCACGACGTCCGGCTGAGGCTTGCCCCTCACACCATCAGTAACACCTGAGACAGCGTCGAAGAAGTCTACTAGCTTGAAGTAGCTCAAGTACTCTAGGATCCTCTCAACCCTGCTCGAGGAGGCTACAGCGAGTTTAAACCCTCTAGCCTTCAACCCGGCTAGAGCCGGCGGGACATCCTCGAAGACCCTTATCATCCTCCTCCAGTTCTCCTCCACAATCCTAGACCTCACCCTCATCAGCTCCATGTACTTATCACGGCTCAAACCCTTGAAGACCAGTTGGTGGAACTCGTCTAAGGGCCTCCCAATACTCCTCCTCACAAGCTCCGCGTCAACGCCGACGCCTACTATGCGGGAGGCCTCTGTGAAGCTCCACGTTATGAACTCCTCTGTATCCAGGATCGTGCCATCCATGTCTAGGAGGACTGCTCTAATCAAATCTTCCCCTCCTCAACCAGCTCAGCCAGCCTCACAATAGCTCTACCAGCCGGCTCGTTTATAACGAGGCGGGCCTTGGACTTCAACTCCTCGTCAGCGTCACCTGTCGCCACACCCAGGCCGACCGCCTCTATCAAATCCCCATCCATCTCGCTGTCGCCTACAGCCGCAGCCTCCTCAGGGCTGAAGCCGAGTCTGCCCAGCACGAGCCTAACAGCCCTACCCTTGTCTACATCCCTCGGGGTCAGGTGGATAGCGTACTTGCTGTAGCCGACTCTAACCCACGGATACCTCGGCTCCACGTATTCTTTAACCAGCTTGTAGACCTCCCCGCCCCTGCTAGCATCCCCCACTTTAAACGCGTAGTCGTAGAGTTTGAATCTGTTCTGCCAGGAGTCCAAGACGAGACCCTTAAACCTCGACAACACGTCCACGTAGGCCTCCCTCGCCGACCTCTCCGGCAACTCTATTAAACCGAGCTCCTCGCTGTAAACCAGGGCGCCGGTCTCAGCTATAGCAGGCCCGTTCAAGCCAAGGTACCTGTGCAAGCCCACCACCACGGGTAGAGAATTGCTGGAGACGATGCTGACCATAACACCCCTCGCCACAAGCCTCCTCAGAGCCTCAACAGCCTCGAGGCTCAGCCTATAGGTTTTCCTGGACTCGGTGAGAGTACCATCCAGGTCGGTAAAGATGATCCTAACCCTTGCCACAGGAACACCACCCTTGTTTAAAAAATATAAAACTCATTATAAAACCGGTTCAGTAGACATACAAGTATATACGCTTGAAGATCAGATAAGAGCTCGGATGAAGGCTGCGCGGGGCAACCCCCGTAGTTAAGAGAGGTTTGGCGAGACCTCGTCGGCCCGGGAGAGGTGTATCTTCCAGGGATTCGCGTGGAGTAGAGAATAAAAGATTAAATTTCCCCCTACGGCGAAAACATCTCGGGATTTTCGTAGAGGCGCCTCTAAATCTACTGGACTGGTTCTAAAAGGGACTAAACGCCTTCGGCGGTTCCTCTTACTCCAAATCGTCACCGGAGCAGTGTCTATTCCACTTATCCTAATCCTATTCCTCACCTTGGCGAATGAGCTTGGAAGGGTGAGGCCATAAACCCCGGCTTTATCGTCAGGGCGTTGGGGTTTAAGGGAAGTATGAGAGCCATGCCTCTGTACCCGATGTATTTCATGATAATGTCGGAGACACCCCAGGCCATTTCAGCATTGTGCCCTGGGTCTAGAAACATTAGTGCAAGCCTACTACCCTCCCCAAGCGGTCTGGTAAGTGTATCCAAGACGTCAACGGCTTTAAGCTTGGAGAGGTATTCTACGTAGACGACGACTAAGCTACCCTCGGCGACAGCAGGGAGGCTTGTTAGGCTATCTAGCTTGTACACCCGGTTAAACCCTAACTAGGGGGCCGGCCTCAATGTAGCCCGAGGCCTGGCCGATAAGGCATCCACGTGGAGATTGGTGCCCAGGCGCTAGTAGGCCCTTCATATTAAATTTCACGGGGCTATGCTTAGTGTTCGCGGAGTAGTTTAAAGGAGTATACGCCGCCGCCGGGATTTGAACCCGGGTCACGGGCTCGACAGGCCCGCATACTAGACCGGGCTATACTACGGCGGCCCCGTAGATTTGGATACTGCAGAGAGGGCTTTTAAAGGATTATTCAAGGGATGTAAGCCGGCTTCTCATCTAGCTTCAGGGCACCCGACTCTATTTTAGCCTTCAGCCTGTACAACACCATCTTGTCGTCCGGGCTCGCCCTAGGGGGGTGGGGTACTCTGAGCTCTCCCCCGCAGTAGGGGCATCTATCGCTTGCTAGAGTGTACCTCCCGCACCTAACGCATTTCCTCATAAGCCACTTCAAGACCTAGCACTCTCAACCCTAGCCTCTACACCCAGCTCCCCGGCAGTCTTCAAACTCTTCTCCAACGCCTTATCTAACACCGACTCAGCGGTCTTATAGTCTTTTGCCTCGACCTCCACAATGTACCTAGGGGAACCGGCCGTGTAAACCCTGCTTTTTAAACCGAGGCTGGAGATCTCTTTCTCAAGCTCTTCGAGAACCTTCTTTATCCTCGAGACACCGTCTCTCTCAAGGCTCCTAAGCAATATGGTTCTCCTAATGGAAACCCTCTTAGGCTTCACATGCTTTGAAGCCTCCTCCAAAAGGGGTTTAACCCATTTCTCCGGCACGCCTGCCTTAACCAAGACGTCCCCGCCCTTGCTCACAGCCTCCTCCAGCGCTGTCAAGGGCTCACCGTATTGGTCTTCAAGCCTCCACACCACATCCCTGTAGGCCTCCTGGATATCCCAACCCAGTAGTTTCGCGACATTCTCCACTATCTTCGCACCACGTAGAAACCTCTTCCACCACATCATCTTCCTACGCTTATCCCCCTCGGAAACCCTTTTCAATGAGACGTCTACTTCACCCTTCCTCCTGTCAACTCTAATGACTTTGACGACGATTTTCTCACCCTCGTACATGACCTCGTGGAGATCCTTAATCCACTTGCTCGAGGCCTCGCTCCACGGTAGGTACGCTTTCAAATCACCGTACTCGTCTAGCGTCACGTAAGCCCCGTAGTCGAAAATCTCCTTCACTGTGGCGACAACAAACTCCCCCACGTCAGGCAGATCTTTCCTGGGAAGCACCACTACAAGGTCACCTCACTAAACTGGTATAGTGCTAGCAGGTAATAATTGTTGAAAGTCGAGGAGGTACCCACCACTGTGTCGAGCGGTATGAGAGTCGTGTTGACAAGCCTGAAGAACCTTAGAGGGCCTGCATTCAAAGCCTGGGGCGAGTAGATGTCGTTGGAGACAGGGTATCCGAGGGAGCTCGCTGCATACGTGGTTAACTCGGCTACAAGCGAGGAGGCAGCCCTGCTAGTCCAGGCTAGAGGGGTGTTGATGAAGTAGGTTGCCTTACTGTAGTCTATGTAGTCCGTGAGGGACTGGTTGGAGAGAGCTACGTATATTGGGATCCTAGCTATATCACCGAGAGGCTGGTAGGTGACGGCCCCTGTCTGGTAGTTTACGAGTACAGCCCTACCCAAATGGGTCTGGTTGGACCCGTAGAGCGTGTGCTCCACGCTGATGGCCTCGCCAACTATGACATACGCTCTAGTAATGTTGTACTCCAGCATCAACCTCCTAATTATCCCCGCGGCAGTCGCCTCATCGCTGATCATAATCCACGAGGTAAGCCTCCACCCTTCGGCTGGGCCGGTGGCCCCCGCCAGCGTCACGAAGCCTCTCCCCATGTACCCGAGGACATAGTATGAGTAACCCCAGTAGACTACTACAAGAGATTCACCCTGTGTAGTATTAGAGATGGAGGTTAGTAATTGCGGGAGGCCTGAGAACCCTGCTGCCGTCGAGTTCAGGTACGTTAGAGGTATGTCGAGGGATATGATGCTTGGGAGGCTGAGGCTTATAGCCCTAGATGAAACCGCGTTACCTCCTATAAGCGCTGAGAGTATTAGAAGCGAGAGCAAGAGTGAGGAAACCCTGCTGAGACCACCCTTGAAGAGCCTCACCCCCTCGAGTATTCTAACCATTACAAAAGCGGCTAGGATTGATGAGAACACTATTGCATACAGCTCGGCGACAACGTTAACGTATGCTAGTATAATCGATATAACCGACGCTGCCAGGAGGATCGCCCTTGTAAAAGACTCGAGTGTGGGCAAACCCCTAGCCGACCTCAACAAGACGAGGAAGGCTAGCACTAGGAGTAAGCCTGGAACACCCAGGTCGAACATCGGGTTGTACTGTTTATAGTAGACCTCCCCCACACCAGGCATCTCGAAGACCAGGCCTAGGAGAGCGGACACGGCAACCGAGAGTATTAGGGTCGATGCGACGGCAATTAATTTAAGGGATGGTCTACCAAGACCCAGCCTCTCGGATACAAGCCAGCCTGCGATGGAGCCCGCTAGGAAGCCAACAGCCGTTACATGCCAGAAGGTGATATACCTGTAGCCTACTACAATAGCTGAAGCCAGCGTCAACAATACTACGAGCGAAGGCGAGAACTCCACCCAACCCGGTTTACCAGCTATAACCAGCACGCTTAAAGCCATGCTGTATGCTACGAGCACAACCCATGTACTCCCATTGAGAATCCACGATAAGCCTAGTACAAGGCCTGCTAGAACGCTTAATACCGGGTTTCTTCTCTCGTAAGCCATAGAGGCTAGTAGAACACCTAATAGTACGAGAGGGATGTAGAGCCAGGGGCCGAGCATACCTTGCTTAAACCAGTATATAAAGCCAGGGGTGGTTGCTATGAGGAGGACCGCTAAACCCGATGCGTAGAAATCCCTAGACCAATAGTAGGATAAAACCCCGGCGAGTACGAGTAGCAGGATACCGCTTACTATGGGTGCGATGTCGAGTTGCTTAAAGCCCAACTGCCTTAGCAGGAGGTCGCCTAGAACATCATACTGCCTTAAGTCAAGGGGGGAGATAATAGAGAGGGCTTTGTCAAAAGGGTAGCCAGCGTATTCGGCTATATACATGTGAAACCAGGATACATCGCTCGGCATATTGTACTTCAACGTATAGAGGCCTAGTAGAAGATAGGAGGCTATGCCTAACGCGAACAGAAACCCCCCTACCATCAGCTTCCTACTCTCCAACTTGAACACCCCAAGTGTTTCCCCAGGCAGTTATTTGTAGTTACCTGTGAAAATTTCTAAATACTTTTCTACCTCGGGGTTCCCGGGCTTTGTTCGGGTTTTCATAGCATCATTGCCCGGGCTATCAGGGCTCCACTTAACCCGAAAGCCCCTCATCCGCGTTGAAGACAACAACTCGAACCCCAAAACTCATCATCCACAACAAAGTAGACGCGGAGAGATTAATAAATCTAAGCCGGCTAATCACAGCCATCCACAATTAACCACAATTAAAATTAATCACAATCGGTCAAAGGCTGAGTTTATTAGTGGAGACCGGGAATTTAAAAACCTGATAGTTACATGGGGGTTTAAATGCCCAGGAAAACCCTGAGGTACAAGGGTTTCCTCACGTACGAGCTTGACTACGATTACCTGGCTGAGAAGACGCTGGCTATTATAACAGTGGTCTCCATAATCGTGATAGCTGTGATAATATCAAACTGGCCCTACTTGATTGTAGTTTACGGTGCGCAGGTCATCCAGTCCGGGTTGGGCCCTATAGCCTACGCGCTCCTATACACTATTCTCACAGCCTTCCTAGTGGCTGTAGGAGCCATAGCACCACATTTCACGGAGTCGATTAGGCCGAAGGGCTTCAAGAAGATAACCGAGAAGAGGAGGCTTGAAATAAACTTCTACGTTATGGTGAGCCTACTAGCCCTGGTCTCGGTGACGGTTCTAGCACTCAGCTTCCAGTACCTGCCTTCTTAAGACTCACCACATAAGTGTAAATAGGCCTTGCTACAAGTGTGACGCACGCCCTCAAATAGTATAAGACGGCGTCCTCAACGGCGACTAGAGCTACATCACCCTTCTTCAATTCCTCGCAAGCCCTTGTCGCATACACGATAACCCTGTTGTTCTGGATAACCAGCGAACCCGAGTAAAGGAGGGCTAGAAACTCCTTCAGCCTACCCACTAGTTCAAGGATGCTCTTATCGAAGCTGTCTCCAGGTATCTCGGCGCCCATAGAAGCCTTCATCACCCTAAACTCGGCTAGAAACCTAGCATCTTCTACCACTCTCTTCAAAAGCCCGAGGAGAAAATCTCTCTCCTCCCCGCCGACGTTCAACCCGGCTTGAAGGCTGCTCTCCAATCCCCGGATTATATCCTCTAGCCTGAAGCCTTGGATGGATTGGATTTTACTGGACCAAATCTCCTCGCGTATCATCCTTACAATAGGGCTGCTCATACCTCTGGTTCAACCCCTTTATCCGTGATGAAATTAGCCAGCTTCCTCAATATTAAGTAGAGGGCGTATGGTGCTTCAAGCTCAAGTCTCATTCCTTTCTTCAAATCAAGCTTAGCGTCGAGGACTCTCAGACCCGTGAATGTAATCGAAGGAGTCACAACTATTTTGCCAGACCAAGCGTGGAATTCTCTCAACTCAAATTCGTCTCTCATAGAATCGCTTACTTCAGCAACCTTCAAACCAGCCTTCCCGTTAATACTGTTCTCAAACCTCGATAACCTGGTGACATCTGCTGTCACCACTTTATCAACGCTGACACACACCTGGCTAAGCAACTGGCTTAGATATTCTGCTGGAATTCTATACAACCTCTCTCTATCCGCAACCCTCTTATAAGAGGGGTGCGAGAGCCCGAGGGGCTCTAGCTCTTCTACAACACCCATCTCTAACGCTCGTTTTAGAACCCTAGCCCTTACACCTCTCTCATTGCCGGTTAAGTAAACGAAACGGGCTCTACCGAATGTCTGCGCTGGGAATACTCTCTCAGCATCCATCCCCTCGCATGACACGTAGTCTGCTATAAACGCCCTCGCCTCCCTCGTTAAATCCAAAGCAGATTCGTCTGAGACCCGTATGTGGAACCCCCTGTTCCCGGAAAAGTACACCTTAACCTCCCGGAAGCCAAGATCCTCCTCCAGAATCTCCTTTAACTTGAAAGCCTCTTCAACCCCTTTTTTAAAGCATTCTGGTTCGATAATGCTTAACGACACAGGCTTCCCTCCTGAAGGACACTCCCCAACACCCCCCTCCACAGCCAGGTCGTCTTCAACACAAAACCCTATTTCCCGCCCGCAACCCGGCAGGTGATCTACATCTATATCAAAGATTAGTTCCGAACCCCGCCAACCCTTCGAACCCATATTTTCCGCAGAGGGGTCTTCGTACAGTGCAGACGAGTAATATAAGTGTAGTGGCGTCTTCTCACCGAGGATATAGGAGTATAATTGGGCCATAGACGTGAAGTTCAAGTGCCTTATATAGGCCTCGCTCTCTAAGTCGACGACGGCTATCTCCCTCGAGTGCAAGCTCACAGGCTCTACCAGGGGTCTTTTACTGTAGTATAGTCTCAGCACCCTCCGCAAGAACTGCTTATTCGAGTCTCGGCGAGACATAGAATGTTAGCCTTCCACCCTGGGATATGTCGAAGACAAGCTTCAGCGGTATGTTAGAGCCGTAGCTAAGGGTTAAACCCTCGGCTACAGGGGACACGCGGGCTATCTCGGCAAGGTACTCGATGCTATAGCTTGCCTTGGAATCGCTGTTAACAGTGTACTCCAGCAACGACCCGTCTTCAAGCGATAACTCCACCCTGGCTTCAGCTATATCGCTCGCTGAGGAGAGCACGAGCTTACTTGACCCTGCCCCCGACTCTAATGAAACAACATCGCCGACAACCTCAAGCTCCTCCAGGACATCCTCGAAGATCGCTGGCTGTATCCTCGCTACCACCGGGAACTCGAGCGATATCTCGGAAGCCTCCTCTACACCCGACACCTCGATGTTGGGCAGGATGAAAGTCCTATTACCGTGCCCGTGGAATGAGACCCCAAGCCTCCCACCCTCGAGAGTCTCTAAGAGGAGTTCATCCCCTTTTGAGGCAAGCCTCATGATCTTGGCGAAATCTTCAAAGTTAACCCCGAATCTCTCCTCAGCTCCAACCTCGTACTCTAGGAATGCTTCTTTAGGTATAAACAGGTCTACTAAAGCGGTATTAGTCGAGTCCAAAGCCCTCAGCTTCAACCCAGTGGAATCGGCCTTGAAAACGCCCTCCTCTATTATCTTAGATATAGACGCCACGATGTACCTCCATATACCGGCGTTAGAGAACTTCATTCTCAACTCTCAAACCACCCTTTCTCACTATAGGAAATTAGCTTGTTTTAGAATAAAATTCTTGGGGTCGCCGAGAAAGCCGGGTTGCTACTCATACTCCCTCCAGACGTGGCCGCACCTCCTACACTTGTAGAACCTCGTAGGGGGCTCATCTGCAGCCCTCGTCTGTACAACCCAGTAGTAGGCTTCATGATACCCGCATTTCGGGCAGGTTACTTCCCTTGTTATAGGTAGGTTAGCTTCGTCTCCCTCTTTCAACACGAGGGTCTTCTCTTTCTCGGAGTGCCCTATTTTAACTCTAATACCGTACCCTCTCAAATCTTCCTCCGTAGCCTTCACCTTGTACCCGCATCTCGTGCACACAAGATAGTAGACGCCTCCCTCGTTAACAGGTTTCATTAAGCCCCCGCATCGCGGGCAGAACCTCGGCATGGAGTCTCACCGGGAAACCACTATATCTAAGGCATCTACCCCGCCGAGACCTATATACTTGAGAAGACTCGACACAAGCCTTATAAAACTACAGTATTCCTCTTTAAGCAGTTGGAAACTAGAGCCCTCGATAACTTTCAAGCCGAGCCAAGCATAGTCGTATTTAGATCCATCGCAGTTAACTAGGAACGAGAGCTCATTGTACGTGGATAAGCTTTTAACAACTTCACCCAGGCTGAACGTGTCATCATATGCGTGGGCTAGCTTTAGTTCTTCTAAAAATTTCCCCTGTAAACCGCTAGGGCAATCACGTTGTCTCGCACTGAAAGAACAAGAATCCTGGACTCTCTCTTCATACCTTCTCCTCTATAAGACTCTTGAAAACCTTGATCTCCTCTACGAGTCTATCGATTACGTCGACGAGTATTTTCAACGGATCCTCTCCCTGCTTTGCGACTAATGTTATCTCCATTCTATCCTGCAGGGGATGCGGGATCCTATAAGAGCTGTACTCAACCCTCGGGTCAAGCAACGCTTCTTTAGCTATTAGATTACCCAGCGTGTGGTCTTCACCTAAAACCTCGATGATAAGCTCGCTGCCCTCTTTCTTCAAAACTTTTACTTCCACAACCATCACCAGGACTAGCCACTACTATACTTAACTCTCTTTAAAAAATCATCCACACCCTGAAGCCACTCAATGTTCAAGGTGATGAAGCCATTCTCATCCCTCTTCAAGTGCGCCGCCTCGATACCTCTCCCGATCACCTCTTCCACCGGGAGGCTGGTTAACACGCTTATGGTGAGGAGGTAATATTTAGTGGACAAACCCCTTATCTCACCTGGGATGGATCTTGCGACCTCGGCTATTCTACTCGATATCGAATACACTATCTGCCTGCTCGCGTTAGTCCTAATTTTGTCTCCCTCACCGCTTAAAACAGCTGTAAACCCCTGTCTCCTCAAAACCTCCACTAGGACACGCGGCGGGAAAGTCGAGCCTATATCTTTGAACACGGCGTTGACATCGTAGACAAAAACGCCTTTCTCAACCTTAGGCGACCCCGCGAGCATGCTTTTAATTTTATTCCACGCTTTCTTAATCTCGGATTCATACCCGTAGAATTCTACGGTTACGAAACCATCTTGTATTGTAACACTATACTCCCCTGCAATAGAGATGCCGTCGCTGATTCTTTCCGCAAGTTTCTCACATGGCTCGTCTACGCATTTCACTCTGAATCTTCTCTTGACTAAGGGCATTATTGCACCTTTGTCAAAATGTATGTTGAGGCAACCTTCCTCTTGTTCACTTGCCCACATAAGCTACATACAAGCCTCCCGTTCTCGTACAGGAGTTCTCCCCCGCAGTAGTTGCACCTGGCATACACGACCCCTAAATGAGGCTCCTTGATCGAGAGCTGGTACACCCCCTTCCCGCCTACCACCTTAGCTCTCACCACATCGCTTAACCTGACGATATCGTACATCGACTCAACGTATGTTTGACTGGCCTGCGATATGTGTAGCACACCGACCGCGTTAACCGGCTTAACAGCCCTCCTGTTTTCAACCCAGTATATTCTTACGAAGGCTAGGTCTTCGTTCATGTACTCCACTATCCCTTCGACGATATCCCCGCTTTTGAGAGTGAGGTATTTGTTCACAGCAGGTTTCACCGCTGCGGTTTTCTTGTATCTATCGATGAGAGCCAAGCCCAGTACGCAGCTCCTCAAGTAGCCCCTCTCGTCCTCGTAGACGCCGCTACCTGGTAGAAACTCTTCGGACACCCCCAGTATGTCTCCCGGTGTAACCCTCTCGCTACTCACTTCAACCCCCTCTTTAAAACCGCGTAAAACGCCTTAAACCTATGCACTCTCTTACGATGGGTTTCAAACATCATTGGTATAGATAATTCTGTGAAACCTATTTTAACGACCGCGAACCCGTATCTCGCCGCCCTATTCACTACAAGTCTTACAGCTTCCTCCGTATACTTGTGGATCGAGTAGACGCGCGATGCAACCTCTAACGCCGACTCTAGAAACCCCATGTCTAAACCCCTGTTCTCCGGGTATACTCCGAAAGGCGGGTTCATGAGAACCGTGTCAACCCCTGTAATAGGGTTGGACAGCGCGTCCGCCGCCAGGTAAACCACCCTACGGCAAATACCACCGCTTAAACTACAGTGTACATTTCTCGCATACTCCAAGACTTCTTCATCTAAGTCGAGGCAGAAGCCCACTCTAGCGCCAAGGAGTAGAGAGCCTATTGTGAACCTGCCTACACCACACCCTAACTCCAAAACCGCTGAGCCCTCTATATCGCCTCTCATGAAGGCCTCCCAGAGTATCGCCGCCGCTACGTCTGGGGGCGTCTCATATTGCTCTAGCTCCCTTACGGGTTTAGGGTACCGGGGGATCCTCGACAGCGCTATCTCGAGGCTCTTCTTATCCAGGCTACCACGGGTAAACGTATTTTTCTACACCTCTAGCAAGCATGATTACCTCCCCGGGTGTTAAGACTGGCTTGTGGAAGTCGATGAAGTCATCTATGGGCAGGCGGGGGCAACTAGTCACAACAATGAAGTCTGGTTTAAAGGCGTCGTCTATTGAGATCAGCCTGTCGACAGTGATATAAGGAGCTGAGACCACATAGTGTTCGACGCCCAGCTCGCTGAGAGCCCTTCTAGTCAACTCGATTATAGAAGCCCTGAACTGCCCCGGCCTACCCCCTGCGATCACCACGGCCCTCCGTAGAGGTTGGTTTCTAAGCTGGACTAACGTGAACATCCTCTTCCTGACAACCCTACTGGCCTCTTCAACCGGGTTCCACACGACATCCCTATATGGATCGTAGGCCACAATCTTATCCGTGTAAAAAGCTGCGCCCAACGGGTGGAAGATACCGCCTGCGACGATTAGAAGGCCGTCCACCCTGTCAATTATCTTCAGCATCGGGGAGTAATCGCATCCTAGTATAAACTCCCCGGGGGCGGGTTCCAAGACCCGGAAACCCGTCTCCAATAGATAGCCCCTAATCCTCCTGGCGATTAAAGCCTCTGTGACAGGGTTGATAACGGCGATCGTCCTCCAGTTCTTTGCTTTAAGAGTTTGCGCGACTTCAAGCAGTGTTTTCTGCGGGACTTCTATATTGTAGTATACAGGCAGGTATAGAACCCTCCATGGAATCTTAACCTCGCTGAGTTTGTACTCGAGGTGTCCTAAATGGATTATTAGATCTGGCCTAATGTGGAAAGCCTCGTCGACAGGGATATCACACGCGCCGTAGGAGGGTGAGAGCGAAAAGTATAATTCCAGCTCGCGAATACCCCGCAGGAAATCCCCTAAACACTTGTAAAGCTTCTTCAAGCCTTCGGGGGCCTGGACTAATATAGTTGGCTTGGGTTTAGACAGGGATAATACTTCTCCTAGGAGATTTCCCTCTTCTATGATGTACGAATCGCAAATCAAGGTCTAGACCTTGCGGAGAAAGAAGGGTGACGAAGCTCATTAAGCTACTGACCTGGCCGGCTCTCTACTCGCTCGATCACTATCCTGGAGGGTAGTGGTAGTTTCGAAGCAGCTACCTTCATCGATTTCTTAGCCTCCTCCAAGTGCTCTTTCCTAATGAACAACTCTATGATCACATCGCCTGGGGACACCCTAGCAGCCAGCCCGATTGGTTTTCCGAAAGACAGCCTCATGCCATCCTGCAACCTGTCGGCGCCGGCGAACGCCATCATTTTATTCTCTCTTATAACGTGGTGCGGGTACTTCTTCACTCTAAGATAGTAGTTTAGGTCGCCTGCTACAACGCTCATCCTCTTGTTAATCATCACACGCGCGGACTCCAGGGCGTTGTGTCTTATCTGCCCGCCCTCCTCAGCTACAATCTTAACAATATACTGGTACTCCCCTCTCGGGTTCCCCATCTCGAACTTCGTGATTTTGGGTTGAGGGACGCCTGGAATATACTCCTTCCTCGTGTATGGTGGTCCGCTGAAGTGAGTGTAACATCTCGCCGGCCTAAGAGGCATTGAACCCACCTTACTGGATACGAGTATTTACCTGTCTAATAAAGATTGAGTATCCCCTATATAGCTTGAGAACGCACGGCTACAGTACTGGAGCCTAGATGCTATATCAGGCTATGATGGTCACCAAGCATGGATCCCGAGATTTTAAGTTAAAACCCTCTGTAAAGATATTATGAGAGTGGTGCGGGGGTGCCCGAGCTAGGCCAAAGGGGGCGGACTCAAGTAGCCCAGGGGAGATCCGCTGGTGTAGGCCTGCGTGGGTTCAAATCCCACCCCCCGCATTAGATGAAGGGTCACCTGATGAAGAAACCTCTACCACATGTGTTCACGAGGTGTTGCCTCGGGGAATTACTCGCTTATATTACACTAGCCTCGAGCATCATCTTCATAATCCAGCTGTTCTTCACTCCGGTAATTGTTGTGATCAACGGTCTAAGCGTGATATCTAACGCGTCCACGGCTCAACCGGCAACACCAGGGTTAGTCTTGTTGAATGGGGTTAGCGTACCGGTTGTGATATATTGCCCGGAAAGGTTGGTTAACGCAAGCGGGGTTGTCGAGGTTCTTGCGTCAAGCAAGCTCGCTGGTGTACTCGGTGGAGCCAACAATACTGCCGGCAGCATCGTTGTGCTAGTAGGCTCAACGCCCCTCGAAACTAGGATAACCGGTGTATACGCGGATGCCTCCCCGTCGCTTAAGCCCGCGTCGGGGTGTCAAGGGGGGTTAAACCCTCTCCAGCTTGGCGCCTCAGGCTTAGTTAGCGAGCTCCAGGTTCTCGAGGGGTTCTTAGGATACTTTGGCATGTTCATACTATTCGCTGGCTCACTCCTCCTCGCCTTTAAGAGAGAAGACGATCTCGGAAACACGGCCATGCTCCTAAGAGAGATGGGGGCTAGTGGTTGGCAGGTGTTCTCGAGCCTTCTAGTCTCAATCCTGCTCACAGCAGTCTTCGGGGTCGTGTTAGGCTTCAGCATCTCCCTCACGCTGTCACGTCTACTCATAGTTGCGTCGAGGTATGTTGTCAACCCCTCGGTCACAGTTGGCCCTTATATCACAGCAAGCGGGTTTGCCTACACAGCGCTCGATATAACTAGTATTGTAACAGTATCCCAACTGCCATTCATAGTCAAGATCGGGTGGAGGGGGAGAGTTGAGTAGCCTGCTCAAGCTCTTCGTAGACAAAAACTATTTGATCTCCACTCTAGTACTCGGCATTGTAGTATACTTCAGCCTAATCGCGGTCAGCATTGCGGGAGGCTTAGCGTTGATACCGTTCGATATAGCTAGAGGCGGCGGCGAAATACTCATCTACAACAAGAACAGCCTTGTCATAACCGGGTTAATCCCGGCTAGTGTAGTGGATGGGGTGGATAAGTCTTCAGGCGGGAACTGCACGCCGGCTGTCCTAGCTCCGTCGCTGGTGAACGATACAACACCCTTAATTGTGAGAGGTCTACCCGAGGAGGGGATCCTGCAACTCGGCGACATCGAGCCAGGTGGGGGAGGTCTCACCATAGATAACTACAGTGCTCTCGTGGGCTGGAGGGCTTCCGCCAGGCTTGGAGTACGCGTTGGAGAACCACTGCTACTTAGAGGGATATTAAGCGGTAACGCTGTAGCTGTTGTAGTGAAAGGTGTCTACAGATCGGATACCCTTCTCGACGACGAGATTATAGTGAGCTTGAGCACAGCCAGATTGCTTAGAGGGGCGAGCGGGGATGAGTACAGTGTAGTGGTCTGCAAAACTCTGAACGATGAGAGCCTGAGGCTCCTCGAATCCCTCACGGCTAACACGAGTATGGGGTATAGTTATAAGATCAGCGTGCCAAGCTGGCTTATATCGCTAATCGAGGCGCCCGGCCACGTTGGTTTTAGAGGAGTACTAGAGGTCAGGGGGTTCGGAGACATCGTCAGTGTGAGCAGAGCTATGAGTATTCTAGGGATATCCGGCTCCCTTCTCATATCAACGGCAACCCTAGCCGTGAGCGCATCCTACTATTTCAAGAGTAAGAGGAGGGTGCTGTATACTCTACTAGAGTTGTCGCTTAACAGGAAAAAAGTTAGGAGGCTGGCATTGCTTGCTCTCACAACTCTCTTCATGCTGGGGTACTTAACGGGCTTTTTGCTCGCGGAGATCACGGCAAGATATGTTAGCCTCCAAGTTTTATTCCATAGCGTAAACATCTCGTTAAGCTTCGAGAACACGTTAATATACACTATCGGCTTGATAATATTGTACTCTCTCATAGCTATAAGGGAGGTTAAGCTCATTGGAGAACAGGGGTAGCGCACAACTGGTTCTTCTAGCCGCCACCTTAATATTATCCACTGTAATAAGGCTCTTGCCGTATCTCGCTAACAGTACTTTCTTCTCCACAGATATATGGGGTGTTGTAAGAAACACCAATATCTTGGTAGAACACAGCCCCATCAGCTTGAACTCAAGCCTCTTCGACGGCTACAACAACTACTGGCCTACAACGGCGATCGAGCTCTCGGTGTTGAGTACACTGCTCGGGGCCGGTGTTTTCCACTCAATAGAGATAGCTGTTTCAGCTATAACCCTGTCTCTCACCACGGTATTGTTCTCGCTGAAGAAGGGTTGGAGCGGGGTGTTGGCTGCAATCGTGGCTGGTTCCGCGTTCAACATAGTTTTAATGACTGGGGCCTACACAAAAGAGGGCTACGCCTACACTATGCTAATGATCATCCTGTACACTCTCCTCAAACCCGGTAGGGTCCACCCTTTAATAATGGTAATACCGGCCATCGCCCTACCCTTCACACACCATTTAACCACCCTAGTCGCAACAGTGATCTTGTACTCGATCATCATAACATGGCTGATGAGTTTCTTCCACCAATTAGAATTCTTCAGAATAGACCCGACTAGAGCAATATACATCGCGGTTCCCCTACTGTTATCCCAGCTAGCCCAGTATCTCCTGCTAGGCAAGTACTCTACACTCGCTGTTGCAACACAATGGCTCGCATTATCTCTCACCTCCTACGTCACCGTCTTCAGCGTAATTGGCATAGCCATAAGCCTGGTTACAGTGAGGTTGAAAGCCCCCGTACTCAGGTTTTTCACCATGGTTTTCCTAGCTTCCGCAGTGGCAATCTCTACAGTAGGCTCACTCTACATATACATGTTGGACTACGAGACTCTTACAGCAACTCTCCTAATAGTCACACCAGCTCTCCTCATCATCGCTGGAAACGTATATTCCAGGGAGGAGACTGCAGTCACCTCGATAATATGGATGACCGCTATTTCAGGCCTCGCAATCTTCTTCATCGGTGAGGAGGTACCGGGCTACGAGTCCATAGTGTACAGGGTTGTAGGCTTCATCATCCTCATAGCCTCTGTGGGTTTTGCCGGGCGAACGAAGTGGTTCCACCGTGTGTCAGCGGCTGTATTCCTGGTAGCTTCGGTCACAGTTTATGCTTTGACGATGACTGGGCTCACCCCTACGCTTGGATGGTATTGGAACTATAGGGAGAGCGAGGTTTACACGGGTAGATTTCTTTCCGAGAAGGCTGTAGGCTTAACTGTTTGTAGCGATGTAAAGCAGTCGATGATGTTGAACGGGCTCTACAAGTATAAGGCGACCAACCTACCATCCTGTTCAAGAAGCCCGATACTAATGTATGACTACATGTGGGATAAAGGAGCGTTGGTATCTGTTGGAAGGGTGGTTAAAATATGGTTCCAGGAGGTTGGTGGAATCGTTTTTAGCAACGGCGACGGTTTTCTAATAATATAGCCGTTAAGGGCTTCAGCCTTGGGTAGAGATTTAATTAAACTCGTTGATGTCGGCAAGTCTTTCCAGGGGAGAAGAGTTTTAAACAGGGTTAATTTAGAAGTTGGAGCCTCGGAGATTACCGTTGTCAGGGGGAGAAGCGGGGCCGGGAAGACGACTCTCCTCAAGCTGATAGCTCTTCTCATCAAGCCTGATGAGGGCAGGGTTTTCATAGAGGGGTTGGATGCCTGGAGTCTCAGAGAGGAGGAGAGGGCTAGGCTCGCGTCTAATGCCATGTCCTACATACCCCAGTCAATAGACTTGATCCCCAGTCTATCGGTTAGAGAGAACATTGAGCTACCAGCCTTGATCCGGGGAGTGCCTAGGAGTGTTAGAGAGAGGGCTCTCCAAGAGGTAACCGGGCTGCTGGGTTTGTCAAATATTCTGGAGCGGAGGGTGGGTACTCTGAGTGGGGGTGAGAAACAAATGGTGGCGCTGGCGCGCAGCTTGGTCAACAAGCCTAAGCTCGTAGTAGCAGATGAGCCGTTCGCATATGTCGACGATGCTAGCGTGGAGACGTTGTTTGGAGTTGTGAGAGACCTGAGGGATAGATTAGGGACATCGTTCATCATCAGCACAACAGAGCTCTACTTGAAGAGTTTCGGCGGCGACAAAGAATATTTTTTAGTCAACGGGTCTTTAACCAGGGTTTGAGGGGTGTAAAGCCATAAGCAGACACGTCTTTTCCTCTAAAGCATTACTCCTCCTGGCATTACTCGCACTACCAGCCACTACACACGTTACAGGAGGCGATGCCACCACTTATCTCACCCAAGTGGAGAGCATCGAGGCGAGGTTGAAGCCTCTAAGCCAAGCAGGGATGAATACAAGTGTGGTGGAGGAGTATGTTAACGATGCTTTAAGGTTGTTGAATAAAGGCAATTTAACTAGCGAAGAAGCTAGCTGGGTTGAAGGAAACCTCACCCTCGCCCGGCAGGAGTTGTCATCTCTTGAAGCATCTTACTCGAGCTTCATCACATGGCGTTATGTCACTATCGCGATCACTGTAGTAGCATACGCGGTGATCCCCTTAGCAGTCTACTTCCTCCTCCCTAGGGCATGGGCTTATCTATGGTTTAAGACGAGGAGGAAATGGATTGTGTCGAGAAAACCTAGAAGGAGGTGAGAGGTTGGGTTCTACGATGCTGTGCTATACTGGGATCCCTGAGTATGGTTTAATAAGGGTTGCGCGAGAGTCTATTATCTCAATAAGTCTTGACCTAAGACGGCCTTGGGGTCCAACTCGAATTTGCTGGTGAGAAGTTTTGATCTTGGATGATGAAGTCTTCGCGGTTATACTGGCCGTTTCGATAGTGGTTTCCGCTCTAGGGATAGCTACCTCTATCCCCAGGTCGGCAGAGAGTTTCACCGCCATTGGATTGCTGAACGAAGAGGGTAAGATCGGCGATTACCCTACGAATATAAGGGCTGGTGAAACCGTCGGCTTCAACGCGTTCGTCTACAATCACCTAGGCTACACAGCTTTACTCAGGGTCGACGTCAAGGTAGGGGATGGGCGGGTGCCTACTAATACAACCCCGCTTGATTCGCCTCCACTATTAAGCCTCTACGTGATGCTGGGTGAGGATGAGAACGCTACATTACCCTTCAACGTTACTTTCGCCTACCCTAAGGTGAATCAGACTCTCGTGTTAGAGCTCTACTTGTACTCGCCTGAGAATGAGACATGGCTCTACACAGGGGAATACAACTTTCTGAGAGTTAACGTGACGGGTGTAGGATTTTGAAGAGTGGTGAAACGCTCGAGGAATTCGCAGGGGGGAGGGGTTTAAAGAAGATTCTGGAAGCCTACAGGGACTGGGTTGAGGGGAACCTCGTCATAGAAGACCCTGATCCCCCGCGGACATTCCCGGAGGTAGCCTTCAGGCTCGACTACTCCCTCTGGTTTTGGACGGTTAACTTGATGACAGCTATAACCCTCATTCTCGTAGTGTCCTCAGACTCCTGCCAGTGCTTAACCTCGCTCAGATACTTCTTCGGCTCAATCTTCGTCTTGTTCCTCCCGGGGTATACGCTCGTCAGAGCTCTCTATCCGAGGCGGGAGCTGAGCCCTATTGAAGAGCTGGCCTTGTCTATTGGTTTAAGCTTAGCAGTCGTACCTCTAGTAGGCCTAGTCCTCAACTACACGCCTTTCGGCATAAGGATAACACCGGTGCTCGCATCGCTGAGTGTCCTAGTTGCCTTGCAATCGCTGATCGGGTTGTATAGAGAGTATGTAGTTGTGAGAGAAAACCTGCCTAGCTAAAACGGGGGCTACTTGAAGAAACCCAGTTTTCTAGCCAGCTCGGTAAACGAGTCTACAACATACTTCATGTCCTCGGCTTTGTGTGCTGCGGAGGGCTCCAACCTGATTCTCGCCTTACCCTTGGGTACAGTCGGGTAGACTATTGCCTGGGCGAAGATGTTGTACTCCTCGAATAGCCTCCTAGAGAACTCCTGCGCCAGCTTCTCATCGTAGAGCATGACTGGCGTGATCGGGTGTTTGGTTCCACCCAGGTCGAAGCCAGCGTCTCTCAGCCCCTTCTGGAGAATATACGTGTTCTCCCATAGCTTCTTGATGAGCTCATCGCTCTCCTCCAGCATTTCCACGGCCGCTATAGCGGCCGCCACATCGGGTGGGTTCATGGCGCTTGAGAAAAGGAATGGCCTCCCCCTCTGCTTAATGAACTCTATTGCTTCACGATCCCCGGCGACATACCCGCCTATTACCCCGAAAGCCTTGCTTAAAGTACCCATTTCAAACTCCACCCTCTCGTGGAGTTTATAGTGATCTACTATCCCCCTCCCATGGTCCCCTAAAACCCCTTCGCCATGGGCGTCGTCAACGTAAACGATAGCGTTGTGTTCTTCAGCTATTTCAACGATCTCGGGTAGCGGTGCTAGATCGCCGTCCATCGAGAATACCCCGTCTGTCACGATGACTTTGATCCTATAGTCTTTGACCTCCTCGAGCTTCTTCTTCAAATCTCCTGTATCAATATGCTTGTAGATCACTTTAGGGGCTCCGGCAAGCCTCATAGCATCAATCATACTAGCGTGGTTCAACTCCTCGCTCACGAAAACAAGGTCTTTCCTACCCCAGCCCAGCGCGCTTAAAGCACCCAGGTTCGCGTTGTAACCGCTCTGGAAGACTACAGCAGCCTCCCTCCTCTTAAACCGGGCTAATTTCTCCTCGAGAACCTCATGCAACTCCATTGTACCAGCTATCGTTCTCACAGCCCCTGCTCCGACACCGTAGTCTAAGATCGCCCTTATAGCGGCCTCTTTGATCCTGGGGTGGGCTGCCAAACCCAGGTAGTTGTTACTGCACATGTTCAAGACTCTTCTACCGTCGACTACAACCCAGGGTCCTTGAGCACTCTGCAACCTCCGTATAGTAACGTAGAGACCCTGATTCCTAAGGTTCTCGAGCTCCCCTTTAATCCAATCTAATTTACCCATCCCGAGCACCAGGTGTGTATAATTTCATAGTTTAGATATAAACCTATCATACATGAACAGACAACCAAAACACATTCTTATGCCTCAATTGAGAACTAGCCTGATTCGATGAGTACTCTCCTCAGATTCTCGATCATATCCCTGCTCATGGATTCGAGATCCCACTCCGGCTTCCAACCCCAGTCTCTTCTAGCCCTACTATCATCAATACTCTTAGGCCATGAATCAGCTATTCTCTGCCTCAATGGATCCGGTTTAAAGTCCGCTTTGAACTCGGGTATGAATTTCCTTATCGTTTCAGCCAGCTCTCTAGCCGTGAAACTCATGCCCTGGACATTGTAGAACCTCGCTGTAAGAGAGCTCGACTCGGCTTTCATGAGAAGCAGGAAAGCCCTTATCGTGTCAGGCATGTATATCATCGGTAGCCTAGTGTCCGGCCTCACCCAGAAAGTGTACTCCCTCCTCTTAACAGCCTCGTAGAAGGCTTCGACAGCATAGTCGGTTGTACCACCGCCCGGGGGCGTCTTCCAGCTGATAACCCCTGGTAGTCTAGGCCCCCTGACATCGAGGCCGTACCTCGAGTAGTAGTATTCTCCGAGGAGCTCTGTTACAACCTTGCTGATCCCGTAGATCGTCTTAGGCTTCATGATGGTTATATCACCCGGGTTATCGGGTGTCTCAGGACCGTAGACAGCAATGCTACTGGGGATCACAACCATCTCAAGCTTATTCGCCCTGGCTACTTCGAGGACGTTTATAGTGCCATTGGTGTTCACATCCCAAGCGAGCGCGGGATCCTGCTCCCCTTTAGCTGAGAGAACAGCCGCTAGGTGTACTATCGCTTCTATCTTGTAGTCTCTCACAACCCTCTCCAACTCATCTCTCCTCAACACATCTAGCTCCACGAAAGGATCCGTTAGACTCCCACGTCTACGCCTACTAGACGCTACTACATTATCCCTCCCGTATACTTCTCTTAGAGCCGGCACCAACTCGGAACCTATCTGCCCGGTTGCACCTGTAACCAGGATTCTCATAATCCATCACATTTGCCTAGTTTCACAATTATAGAGAATAAGATTTCTCTCCAATTGTAGGGAGAGATTCACGGGATATTTCTATATACGTGGACTTCTATAGCAAAACTTCACGCATATTCATGCATAAAGAATATATATTTTTAAAAAGAACATAATAAAGGGGGAGGGTGGATGAACGGCATTTACGTGACGAAGAGAGACGGTAGCAAGGAGGAGTTCGTCCCGGAGAAAATAGTCGTGAGTATTATTAAGACTGGGGCCCCAGTCAGTGTCGCCCGTAAGATTGCGAAGATAGTTGAAGGGAAACTCCTCGAGCAAAATGTTACGGAGATTTCAAGTAAGGATTTGATGAAAATGGTTTTAGAACTATTGAAGAAAGAGAATGAGGAATGGTATAGGAACTGGATTGTTTTCGACAGGGCTGTTAAAAGGAGAAAACCCGAGGAGTAGTTTCAGTCCGATATCGTTTTTAATATCCGTCGACATACTTCTACAAGGGCTTGAATGGAGGGTAAAAGCCTCACTGAAAGCCTGGAGGAAATTAAACGCACCCTCCTCGAGTTGGCTGGTAAGAATCCTGAGCTCCAGACGTTCCTCCACTACGTGGAGGAGTCCGAGGCCGCTGGAGCGCTAGATCATAAAACTAAGGAGTTGATGTCTCTTGGAATAGCTATTGCCGTTAGATGCGAGCCCTGCATCCAGTGGCATCTAGCCGAGGCGTTTAAAGCGGGCGCGAGACTTGAAGAGGTCTACGATGTCATTAAAGTAGCCGTATGCATGGGCGGCGGCCCAGCTCTAATGTACGGTGTTAAAGCCTACAACTACGCCCGGGAGTTGTATAAATAGTTTTTTATGTTTATTAAAGCATTAACAATTCTTCACCTCATAGAGTTTTAAAGCCAATTCTCTTATAAACGACATTTCAGCGTGGTGGGTATGAAGCTTCTACCGGTTGAAGAAGCTGTTGGTAGAAGACTTGCTATGGACTACACTATTATAACGCCTAATAGAAAGGGTGCTTTGAAGAGGAGGGGTGAAGTCCTTAGAGAGGAGGACGTTGAGGCTATGAAGACTAATGGACACTACTACGTTTACGTCCTCGAGGAAGCTGAGGAGAGAGATGAAGAAGTCTTCGAGACGGAAGCCGCTTTAGAGCTGGCTAAGAATATTGTAAGCGGGCCCCTTGAAATAGAGGCCGGGGAGGAGGGCAAGGCTTTAGTTAAGTCCTCCTCGGATGGTCTTCTCATCGTGAACTCGAAAGGCCTTGAAGCAGTGAACACTAGCGGTATCCTCGCGGTGATAACTAGGAGAAACGGCTCATTTATCAGAGTAGGCGAGCTGGTCGCAGTAGTCGATGTCATACCCTTGAAGGTTTCGAGGAGGGTGCTAGACGATGTGATATCTGTGGCGAGAGAGCACAGCCCGATCCTCGCTTTGAAGCCAGTAGTCAAAACAGTTGTCGGCATACTAATTGTTGGGACTGAGATAGTTGAAGGCTTGAAGAAAGATGTGGCTAGCGAGGTTGTGAAGAAGAAGATAGCTGAGTACGGGGGTGTGGCAGGCAGAGTCTTATATGCGAGAGACGACGAGGGGGAGATAGCCGGTAAAATCCAGGAGCTACTCCGTGATTCGGACGCAGTTATAGCTGTTGGGGGCATGAGCGTGGATCCAACTGATAGAACACACCTCGCCATAAGGCAAGTAGCTGATGAAGTTGTGGCTTACGGTATTCCGATGAAGCCGACCACCATGAGTATGATCGCCTACAAGGATGGTAAACCTTTAATAGGGGTTTCAAGCGGGATAATATACTTCCCTGACTATAATTTCCTAGACGTAATTCTACCATGGGTTTTCAGCGGTGTAAAGGTTACCAGGGAGTTTATTGCTAGATTAGGTGAAGGCGGGCTCTCGGACTATTATCTTAAGAGGATTGCGCAGAGACGCTAAGGGTTCAAACATCTTCACGGGAGATTCACAATGATCTCTCAGACCCTAACCACGGTAGTCGGCAGGTTTTTGTCTACAATCCAAGAGAGAGTTTGCTATCTCTAGTGTTAGCGTGGATCTCGGCGCATACGGCTCCACCACTCCGGAGGGTAAACCTACCTGCTACACTTGTAAACGCGATCGCTACGGGTTCCAGAGATCCTAAAAGGCAAGTCGCCGCGAGGGAGACGAATGAGACATTTAGAGGGTTCAAAATACACCTGGACACGCTGGGCGTCTACGACACAACTCCATGATCGGAGACGGGTGTACCTCGTGAAACAAGCCAAATATGTGGATAAGCGCCGGGGGCGGGATTTGAACCCGCGCGGGGTTTCCCCCACCGGCTTAGCAGGCCGGCGCCCTACCAGGCTAGGCGACCCCGGCAGGCGTTTTGAGTATATCTCGTCTACCTTTTATTAACTTTAAACACGCGGGGCCATGAGAGCCTGGACACTGCTTTTAACACTAGTGTTATGAGCAGTATGTTCCTCGCCTGGACAACCCACTGGACGGGGGAGTCCAGGCTGAAAGGGTTGTCGTATACGGGTAGGTTTAAGCCCAGGTACATGTTCGCGTAGTATCTCAGAGTAGAGTCTTTGAACCACATCGGGATGACCAGCGTGTTCAAGAAGTCGGTTGCGTAGAGTAGCGTTAAGTCTTGGAGGCTTGTTAAAGGCAGGTAGAGGAGGGGGGTCGTTAACACGAGGGATTGCGGGGGTAGTGAAGGGTTTAAAACTATGGCTAGGAGAGTGAAGGATATTAAAACGCCGTAGAATCCACCTCCACCAGGCCTCTCCCCTAGCAGTAGGAGTATGTAAATTATCGCCATGTATAACCCAACCCATAAACCATAACCCGCCCTCCCAGCCAAGCTACTTAGCATTATTGCGAGGCCGTTGTTAGAGCTATCCTCGATCAGGTATGTAAGGTAGTCGAGTAGGCTGCCCGGCGAGGCTAGTAGGAAGGGTATGTAAGGCGTTAAACCCAGTAAAACAGGGGTGTAATTGATTTGGAGCCTACCCCTTGCATCCAGGTATACTAGGAGGGTGAGCGGGACTAGTAGGAAGATGTTTACCGAAGATCCGAGCGCGAGCATGAGAGCGGAGTAGGTCGTCTTGTTGACGGCTAAGTAATACAGGGAGGATACCAGGAAGAAGAGTGTTAGAGTGTCGAGGGAGTAGATGGAGTAGGCTATGAGCGATGGGAAGAATAGTGATAGGAGTCTCTTCTGTACAGGCGCCTCAATAACCCTCGTGAACCTGTAGTAGATTAAAGCCGAGGCTATTAGGAACATTATTTCTACGAAAGACTGGAGCAGGTAGAATACCAGGCTCGCCTGAGGCGAACCAGGTTTGAAGCCCAGCGCGTTTGAAACATACATTGAAAGGCTCGCGAACAACAAGTACAGCGGGGGTTGATTCGATTTGTAGTCCACGTAGGGGATCGGGAAAACCTGTTTCCCCTCGCAGACAAGTCTCATGACATCCCCGTTAACCCACCCACCCCCGCCGCCGCAGGCACTAACATACAGCCCATTGTAGACAGACTGATAGAAATCATCGTAGAAGGGTGTCTGAACTAGTTGTCTTCCAAACAGGATTGCAGAGGTTTCAGAGGGCATATGGATGATGAAAGATGCCAGACCTATCGCTAGGGCTATTAAGAACACTACAGCCTTCTCGCCCAAAGCGTGACCCCCTTAAGCAACTCCTTATATTAATGGAGGCCGGGATTAAATAGTGGAGGGCGTTACCGTTGACTAGAAGCGGGGTCATCGAAATCGCTCTGCTACTGTTGATTCTAGCCGTGTCCACAATACAGTTCCTCTACTGGGATCAAAAGTTCACAGACAATGAGCTGGCTACTAATGGGAAGGGGTATGTGTCTGATGAAGTATGGTATGTCGCCTCCGCGAGGAACATCCTCGTCAAAGTCCTCCACTTAAATCCAAGAGAGGTCGGTTACTACGGTTACACGATCATATACGAGGGGGTCTTGGATAGGAGCCGGGTTGAGGAAATAGCAAGTTTATACGGGGTTAAATTGAGGTTCGACTACAGCAAGCTCAACGGGTTCTACGCCTACTCGAGCAACGCCAGTAGCCTAAACCTCTTCCTGAGCAGACTTAGAGAGATCGCGAACGTGAGCGATGTAGTGCCCGGGTGGATGATGCCTGATGCATCCGGTATAAACAATTACCTTAACCTAGAGCACCCTCCCCTAGCGAAATACGTGATAGCCCTCATAATGGCCACCGTAGGAGACTACCCGTTTTACTGGAGGCTTGGAACCGTAGTGGCTGGGACTCTACTAGTATTGTTCACATACTTGATTGCTAGAAGGCTCTTGAATAGTGCTCCAGCAGCCCTCGCCTCAGCCTCTCTTCTCGCCGCCGACCCCTTGGTCAGGAACCTGTCCTCGATAGCACTACTGGACGTGTATGTGGCTTTATTCACAGCTATATCATTCTATCTCGCTTTGGACAAGAGATTTAAGCTCTCTGTACTAGCAGTGCTTGTAGGGTCTTTATTCAAGTTCAACACGTTGTTCGCCCTCATACCGGTTTCACTTTTATACGCGAGAGAGAAGCTTAAAGGGAGGTATAGCCTCCTTGACCTCACAGCCATCGTCCTCGGCTTCTATATCGCAAGCGGTCTAGGATTCCTTCTAACACAGATGGTTGCAGGGATCCCCTTAATAGGTTATCTTGGGTTTACCAGCTGGTTTAAGCAGTCTATAACAGGTGCTATCGCATGGCACACCCAGGTTAAGTGTTTGGGGAACGCGTGTCCAACAAGCTCGGCTCCATGGGACTGGTTTACCGGCGTAAACTCCTTTACCTTATACTACTTCCCCGGAGGGTTGAGCGTTACGGCAAGCGGGTTCTGGCCTCTCTGGTGCTTTGCTCTTGTCGCGGCAATAATATTTCTACCATCCTACCTCAAGGGGAATAAAGCGTTCGCCCACTCAACATGCTGGCTTCTCGGCGTTCTATCAGGCTATATTCTCCTATGGATTATAGGTGGGAGAACACAGTATAGCTTCTATGCCGTACAGCTCGCCCCTTTAGTATACTCGTCTCTGACGGTTATCCTGGCAACATTCAACTACGATAGGGTGGTAGAGGTACTTGAGTCCTGGAAGCACTTGTTTACCAGTATAAATAGAGCAGTCGGTGTGTTGCTACTACTCGAATAGTTTTTGCGGAAAATTGGCTTGTGGTTTATAAATCTTGCTCCTACCATAGAGGAATGGTGGATGAGTTGGCTAACACAATCGCCAGGATGAGATTGATAACAGTGAAAATGCCCGAAATTTACGTTGAGGGTATCGACGAGCTTGTCAAGATAGGAAGGTATAGCAGTAGAAGCGAGGTTATCAGGGTCGCTATAAGAGACTTGCTGAAGAAAGAGCTCTGGGTAAGAGACAGAGAGATGAAGTAAGCGTTTTCAACTCTACCCTTGAGCCCTCAACCTCTTCAACAAGAGGACGTAAAGAGGTTCGTTTTCATCTATCCTCCTGAAGCTTAAAGGTGGTTGGAAACCGGGGAAGATGCGCCTGAGCTCCTCTAATTTAACAGGCCTCTTGTACACCTTAACCTCCTTTATCTCGATGCCGATTGCGATCTTAGAACCCCTAATGTACTTCAAGTCGCTTTTGAAAACACCTGTCCCCCCAGATAGGGCGATCCTAGCTATTTCCTCGGGTTTCCCCACGTATACTTCGCCAGCCTTAAACTCGCCTACAATTGCTCTGGTACCCCCGCTCGCGTAAATTACGAATATACTGCCGCTTCCGGGTTTCAAACCGAAATATCTTCTAAGTTCCATCTTTTTCTTACCTGTGAGGATTCTATGAGCGTATAAGGGGAGTATGCTGATCAGGTACGTTTCCATGTCTAATCCATTCCTCAGGGCAGGGGACTTTTAGTCGTGTTAAACCACTATTTTAAAATCCTCGATGCCTAAAAATATCTCTAGATGAGGAAAGCTGGTATTACTGAGCGGTGATGTATGACACCAGTGCCGAATGGTGTTTAAAGTAATGTCTATTAAGCCGGGGGATCTAATTCTCTTCTACATAGACTCGAAGAGAAAGTTTATCCAGAGAATCGAGCCAGGTAAAATCCTCGGGACGGATAAAGGTGTAATCAGACACGACGACGTCATCGGGAGAAGACTCGGTGAACAAATCTCAACCTCGAGGGGGTTTAAAGCATATTTGCTTAAACCTCTGCCAGTGGATTTCCTCTCTGCTATGAGGAGGGTCACACAGGTAATCTACCCTAAGGATGTTAGCCTAATGGTGTACCTGGCGGGTGTTTCAGAGGGGGCCAAAGTCCTCGAGGGAGGTGTGGGCACAGGACACGTCACAGCTGTGCTAGCCTACCTGGTGGGGGAGAAAGGGAGGGTGTTCGCCGTAGATGTAGATGAAGCCAAACTCAAGAAAGCTATGGAGAACCTGGATAAGCTGGGTCTAATGAACAGAGTTGTTTTCATCCGCAAGGATATCCGAGAGTGGAGTGGGGACCGCGATTTCGACGCCGCTATTCTGGACGTCCCCGACCCGTGGAATTCTATTAGAGTGATCCACGAGTCTCTAAAGCCCTCCTCCCCGTTACTTGCATTCCTACCTACGATCAACCAAGTTGAGAAAACTGTTGCAGGTATGAAAGGTCTCTTCACGGACATACATGTATATGAGACTCTTGTTAGAGAGTACCTTGTACTACAAGATGGAACAAGACCGAGCCCGAGGATGATAGGTCATACAGGGTTTATCGTCTTCGGGAGAAAAATCATCTAGAGACTAAACATGCTTACCCTTAACATAAAGGTAGATCGTGTGGGTTAAACCGTTGTCGTCTTTCACGTCGACAACTCTGACCGGGTTCCAGCCCGGTATCCTGAATTCGTGACTTACAACCCTAGCCCCGTCTCTCAACTCCATCTCTAATTTAGGCCTTAAAGCCTCGTTGACGGATGTGAGAAGGAACAGTGTTACAACGGTAGCCTCACCTATATTCACGTTAAAGAAATCATCGTTTATGAGGACAACTCTTTCCGCCAACCCGTGGTTTATCACATTATTTTTCGCCTCTTTAACCCTCTCGGGGTCTTTCTCGATGCCGACAGCTTTCTTAGCGTTAAACTCCTTAACTGACACCACGAGGATCCGGCCGTCTCCGCAACCAAGATCGTAGACAATGTCCTCGGGGCCGACTCCAGCTAATCTAAGCATCTCTCTGACTACTGGGTAGGGGGTGGGTACGTAAGGAACATAGTAGTACATGAATCAATTCCTCGTGTTGAACACATATGAAAATTATAACTTATTGGCTCCCTAAAGCTTTACTCTTCATAATCTCTAGGGCTTTCTCCTCATCCGGCTGGAGAGCTTGGTTTAAAGGCAACTGAGATAACAGGACTCTAACGCCTCCATCGTCGAGTTCCGCGAGGATTTGGGGGAGCCATGCCATACCGAATTCATCTTTATCCCCATATTCGTTCACGTACACGTAGTCCTCTATTTTCACGTCTAGTGGCACATTTAGCTCTTTTGATATCCTATCCGCCAATCTCACCCATAGTTTATGGTAGGGGTGATGCTCGGCTGTAACTAAGACTATTTTTTTAACTGAGGGCATTTAAACCACCTATACTACCCCTCTTGATATGCTAGAGGGTTTAAAAGCAAAGCAGGTTTCAGGCCGACCACTATATTGCGAGACCCTTTGCCTTCCTCTCCTCTTCCGGCCTAACCTTAATTATACCGTAGTGGATAGCACACGATATACAGTAGCATTTCCTAACAGGATACTTCATTATAATTGCCCCCTTCTTCTCCAGCTCTTCAGCTAGCTGAGGTGCGACTGGGCTATACATTCTCGTCACGCAGATAGCCTTGTCGGCCGGCACAAGCCTCCCGCAGTTATCGCATTGCACTAGCTCGACTTTACCCTTATCCCCCTTCCTCCTACCCCTACTCTCCCTCTTCTTAGGCATTCAATAACCACCTTTCAGCTGTTTCTCTTAATGAATCAAAAGCCTTTATACCTTACCATCTTGGAGGAACAGGTATGTCTTACCTAAGCCTTGATAATAAATTTCCTACCCTGCCGCCAATAATGTTCTCCCAGTCGAGACCTATCGCCTCGAGCAATTGCTCTAGACTACTTCTTATACTCTCAATATACTTGTCTGGATCTATCTCGGCAAGCTTAGCTAGTTGTATAGCTTTAACACCGTCCTTACTCTTAACTTTAACATAGGCAATTATATCGTTCTCCCCTATACTCAACCCGTAATTCTTCAACTGAATGGCTGCTTTAACGTGCTGTGGCGTGTTCTTAGTGTACTCTTCAATCTTCTTAGTTAACCCTGTTCTTATAGTAAGCTGATCGAGAGTTATTTCCTTCCGCTTCAAGCTCAAGTACTTCTCTCTAACCTCGTTTCTAAGCCACTCTTCGAAATCTTTCAAGTCAGCGGGGGAGGTTACTATTTTCATCCTCTCTATTATCTCCTCGAAGAAGTTCTTGAGGAAGTCCGGTGTGTTCTTCTTCTTGGCTATCAGCCCCTTTATCTCGATCTCCCCATCGATGGTTCTGCCGAGGTAGTTCTTCTTCAACCCTGTGAAAACCACGAAGGTGAATGTTTTGTCGAGCTCTATCTCCAGGCCGAGGTTATTGTAGACCCATTCCTGGAGTTTAGATAGCTGTTCCTGCGATGGATCCCACAGGAAGATCGAGTCTGTATCCCCGTACAGTATTTTAACACCCAGCTCGGCAGCCTTACTTAGTATGCTGAAGAAAGATCTTCTGCCTAGAGCTGTCACGCTCTCGGCGACCGCGGGCGAGTAAAGCGGGAAAGCCTCGTCACCAAATACACCGTAGCTAGCGTTGATGAAGACCTTGATTGCTCTCTGAACAACATCATACCACGCCTGGGCCTCCAGGGGGAGGCTTTTATCCTTAGCTCTCTTCTTGTATACGAAGACCCTGAAGTCTCTCAGTATGCCGACTAGCACCGAGATTAAACCAGGCTTATCCCTACACACGCTATGGATTCTCCTACCTGTCTCGTCCTCAATCCAAGCCTTGTTAGAACACCAATCCACATCAACTGTTTCAAAACTCAGATTATACTTCTTCATGATGCTGGGGTATAGTGAGGCTATATCCAACACCACTGTGTTGAAGAATATTCCTACAGGGGGCTCAATCACGAGCGCGCCTGCGTACTTCTTCCCCTCTATGATCGCCTTGGTATGCGTGCTCCTAGCATATCTCTGAACATCCTCCTTGTTGACGATCAGATAGTTCCTCTTCCTAGTCTCCCAGAAAACCAGGTTTTGAATCCAATTCGAGATTTTCCTCCTACAGACATCCTCGATGCTAGTTCTCGAAATCCGTGCCATCAACACCATAAGCTTCCAAACGAGCTCGTTGTTGAAAGTCATTAATTGTAGAGTTATCTCGGCATCACGATAGTTGTATGCGGCAAGGAATGATAGCTCCTTCTCACCTAGATTCCCCTCATAAGCCACTTTAGAAATGCCCAGCAAGGCCGTTGATATGGCCTCCAGGTTCTCATCCTGGTACTTATTCCCGAACGCATAGCTCTTGATAGCCTTATTCGAGAAGAACTTGTATAGGTCTATGTGAATAGACGACTCTAGCCTAGCCTGGACCTCCTTCGTCTCCTCCACCTTAACTACTCTTATCGGTATTTTATCTTTCTCCAAGCCCAGACTCAAACTCCTGTTATAAAGGTAGTGAAGATCAAAGTTGTCCCCATTGAATGTGATTACAACCGGGTATGATGAGATGATTCTGTAGGCTTCAAGGATCAAAGCCCTCTCACTATCGAAAACCTCAATCTCAGCATCCCACGGATAGTCCTCGCCTGGTTCACCGAACTTAACATCCCTCGCTAAAACCAGGACTTTCCTGAATCCATCAGTGGACCTAAAAGCTATGGATATTACGGGGAAATCGGCATGTTTTGGTGAGGGAACCTTACCTTTAGCAGGAGTGTAAACCTCAATATCGAGAGCCAGCTTTCTTGGATTAGGAGGCATCTCCTCGAAGTAATCGAGGAAGCTTAACGCCATCTCGTGGATCTCGCGATGCTCCCCTCCAAAGATCTTAGATACCAGTTCTAAAACCTGTTTGTCGACACTCGGCTTAACAACTATTAAAGCTGGTTTACCGTTCTCTACACTCGCCCTTACTCTCATGCATGGGACTAGTAGATTGTCGTATATGTAGTTGTTGTGGTATTTGATCTTGGCCTCCCACGCGTTTTTCACCATGTTTCTCAGCTTTTTAACGGATAGAGGGTCTTTCACGACGATCTTTGTCAGCTCGACCTTCTCCATGGACAACGGGTTTATCTTAACAACCTCTTCAGCTGTCTCAAAAGCTGGGTCTCCCACTATATCCTTCTTCTTTAAGACTTCTTCAACGGGCTCGTCTGTGAGAAAGTAGGGTTTATGCCCGGTTGGGTCTAGCAGTTTGAAGAGCCTGGATCCATCGTTTGATAAGAAGACAAGGCAAGCCCTCCCTACATCCCCATTATACTCTACGTTGAGCAGGTAAGCTGGGGCGTCCAGGGAGTTAACATACCTGTCATAGTCGAGCGTGTAAACGTCGCCTATCCGAGTATACTTCACTAAACACCCCTCTTTTCACGTAGCTTCAAAATAGCCTCAGCGATATCCCCCCTCGATTCCAACAATGCCCTCCTAGCCTCCTCCCTTGAAACACCCGCCTGTGAGGCTACAAATTCAACATCATCCTCGCTGATCTTGACTTCAGCTACTTTAGGAGCCGCCTCCAGCTTCTCCTCCCTCATGCTCCCCACGACTTGGACAATCGTCTGCTCCCTAGATTTAATGAAAACAACCTGCGGTTTATCGATCGTGATCTTCTTATCCTCCAGGTATATCTCCACTTTAACAACATTGCCTACCTCTTCTAACTCTAACCCCATCCTCTTCAATGCCCTCTTTAGCTCACGGGGGCTAAATCCGGGTAGCACAGGAAAACACCGCGGTCTTTAATTATATAAACCATACTAACTATTAAAGTCAGGGTACTAAATCGAAAGAGAACGTTGGTTAGAAATGCCGAGTTTAAGAGTACTAGGTGGGGGTACTGAGGTTGGTAGGGCAGCGTTGCTAGTTGAAGACGGGGGTAAGGCGCTGTTAGACTACGGTGTGAACTTCGACGAGAAAGATAGGCCTCAAATCCCCTTACACGTCAGGCCCATGGAGCTCAACCTTGTGGCGATATCCCATGCTCATTTAGACCATATTGGGGCAGCACCACTGTTGTACATAACTGGAAGACCGAGGATCTTCACTACGAGGCCTACCCTCGAGATATCCAGGCTACTTGTACTAGACTTCCTCAAGTTGAACTCGGCTAACATTGACTACGAGTACAGCGAGTTTGTTAAGATGAGTGAGAACGCCCAGCTGGTTGATTACGGTAGCGAGGTAGAAGTTGACGGGTTCAAGTTAATATTCATGAATGCTGGGCATATCCTCGGGAGCTCGATGATATACCTCGAAACCCCAAGCGGCCATAGAATACTCTACACTGGGGATGTTAACACTATTCAAACATGGACTCTCAGCGGAGCCGAGTTATGGCCGCTTAAAGTGGACACTTTGATCATTGAATCCACTTATGGGAGTAGAATACATCCACCGAGATTTCGAGTCGAGAAAAGGTTTGTCTCGGTAGTTGAGGAGGTTATCTCTGGAGGCGGGGTTGTACTAATACCATCATTCAGTGTCGGAAGAAGCCAGGAGGTGTTGACGCTCCTAGCGAACGAGCTACCCTACATCGACATATACGTAGACGGCATGGCAAGAGATATCTGCGCGATTTACCTGGAATACCAGAAGTATCTGAGGGATCCCACCCTATATATTAGGGCGTTGGAGCGCGTTACGTTCATTAAAAACGCTAGAGATAGGAAAAAAGCTTTGAGTAAGCCAGGTGTTATAATAGCTACAGCTGGCATGCTGAAGGGCGGGCCTAGCTTACATTATTTGAAGAAGCTGGCTGATGACTCTAAGAACGCTGTGCTACTTGTAAGCTACCAGGCCCCTAATAGCCCTGGACATAAACTCCTGGAAGAGGGGGGGTTAGAGGAGGTAGAGGTTTACTTCACTAAGGCACGCCTAGAATGGTTCGACTTTTCCAGCCACGCGGGTAGAGATGGCCTGGTGGATATCGCTAAGAGTTACTCGCAGACGCTACGAAATATTGTTGTGATCCACGGAGACGAGGAGTCTGCTACCGGCCTGGCGGAAGCAATCAAAAACACTCTCGGCGGGGACTTAAACGTAGTGATCCCTGTTAACGGGGACTCCATCACCCTTGATTAGAATCCCAGCCTGTGTTATTACATAGACATTTCTAGACCACTTCCTAGCAAACCCAAGTTTCTCGAGTTGAGAGAGTATCTTTCCCGCAGACAGGGTGTTCGTGTATACCCTATCTGCTACTTCCTCAACGCTAACAAACATCCTCCCTGAGGCAACTAGATCCTCGTATAGCTTCCTAACATTGATTTTAACTCTAACAGTGTAGTCAGCCATAGCAAGCCCCTTCAACTCGCTCTCTTGAAACCAAGCCGCCACGGCGAAAGTAACAGTTTTAGCGGGTGTTTATATATAAAACCCGTTGAGACATAATAGATAAGTACTGAGCCGGGGTAGCTCAGCTCGGTAGAGCGCCGGGCTGTTAACCTTCACGAGAAGCCTGGTGGAAACCCGGTGGTCCGGGGTTCGAGTCCCCGCCCCGGCGCTCCCCCCTGTTTTAACGTGTAAACCACACACCTGAGATAGGTGTGTGGAGAGCGGTGAAGACTTTTTCTACGGTCCTAAAAAGTCCTCTGGTTTAGGAGGCTCTGGTTTCAAACCTTTTCTCTCCCTGATCTTGGAGATCAAGTCGGCTAGAATGCTGTCTGGTACGGGCGCCCACCTACTAAACTCCTGGCCCCATATCGCTTTACCGGCTGTAGCACTTCTCAACTCCTCGGCTATGGTAAACGACTCTGAGACAGGTATCTCGGCTATAATCCTCGATAAGTTGCCTAGTTGCTGAACCTCTATGAGCTTACCCCTCTTCTTTGTTATAATAGTCGATATATTGCCTATGAACTCCATCGGTGTTCTTATATCTAGTTTCAAGATGGGTTCTAGAAGAGTCGGCCTGGAGGTCAGCATTCCCGCGTAGATCGCGTTTCTCACAGCGGGGAACAACTGGGCTGGACCCCTGTGAGCCGGGTCTTCGTGTATGATGGCGTCGTGTAATATCACTTTAACTCCTCTCACGGGCTCCATCGCTAGCGGTCCTTCTCTCATAGCCAGCCTAAACCCTTGGATTATAGTATCCCTGACATCCCTCAAGTACTGGACACCCGTGGTCAAGTCCACAAAGACGTTTATGTTGTCGTCTATAGCCCAAATCCTCCTGGCTTCATCAGTGTCCCAGCCGGCTTGCTCCCTCAGGATCTTAGCTCTGTCTCTGGGATCCATGTCTTCTGTGACAATTCTATCCTGTATAAGCCTAATCGTATTCTCGTCGAGTGGGGCTACACTGATATAGAGCTTGTTGTGTTTGTTGGGAGATTTGCCCTCAAACACCCTGCTACCAGCCCTAACGCTCTCCCTGTATACTATGACAGGCGGTGTCGCCACTACATCCAAGCCGTAGAGGTCTTTGAGTAGGGTTAGAGCGATCTCGATATGCAATGTTCCCACACCGCTTAGCAGGAACTCGCCTGTCTCCTCATTTATTTTGACGATAAGGCTAGGGTCTTCGATGCTCAGCTTATGCAAGGCGTCTATGAGCTTTGTTAGCTGAGAGGGGTCTTTAGGCTCTACAGCCACTGTCACAACAGACTCCGTTATCATCCTCAGCTTCTCGAAGGGGGTCATCGTGTCTTTTACCCCGAGAGAGCAAACCGTCTCACCCGACCTGGCTTTATCTAGTCCTAGTACTGCTGCTATGTTGCCCGCGCTGATCTCGTCGGCTAGCTCCCTATACGGACCCATGTACAAGCCTACCTGCAGAACCCTCTGCTTCAGCCTCGCGTTGACGAGCCAAAGCTCTTCACCAGCCCTCACCGTACCAGAGTAAACCCTCCCGGTGGCAACCAGCCCTGCATGAGGGTCTACCCTTACATCGTTAACCAACATTACCAACGGCCCATTAGGGTCTGCTTCAAGCATTGCCTTGGCAACAGGGTTGTTTAGGTCTCCATGCCATATCTTCTTGATCCTGTAAGCTTGGGCCTCCCTAGGGTTGGGTATGTACTTGACAACCGCGTCCAATATAGCCTCGTGAAGCGGTGCAATCTTCTGTAGCTCTGGTATAGCTTCTTTACCCCTCTGGTAGACATCTATCACATCGCTGAACTTTATGCCTTTCTGTTGCGCCATGGGAACGGAGAACCCCCACCTATCCCTCGCACTACCAAAGACCACCTGCCCTTTAGCTGGGTCAAGTTGCCAAGCACTCTTGAACTCCTTCTCAGCGTAATTGGCTATCAACGTGTTTATATCCTTGATTATCTGAACCAGCCTCTGTTGGATCTCCGAGGGTGAGAGCTTGAGCTCTTTAATCAGCCTGTCTATCTTGTTTATAAACAGCACCGGCCTAACCATTTCCTCTAAGGCTACTCTAAGGTACATCTCGGTTTGGGTCATAACACCCTCTACAGAATCCACTACAACAATAGCTCCATCAATCACTCTAAGCGCCCTTATAGTCTTGGACTGGAAGTCCACGTGCCCAGGCGTGTCTATCAGGTTTATGACGTAGGGCTTCCCCTTATACTCGTGGTACAAGCTGACGTTAGCTGCTTTAACCGTCATCTGCCTCTTCTGCTCTATATCTAGGTAGTCTAATGCTAAGGCCTGCCCGGCTATCTTCTCAGAGAGTAAGCCGGCCATAGCCAGCAACGAGTCCGATAGAGTCGTCTTGCCGTGGTCAACGTGAGCTGTGATACCGATGTTCCTAACCTGCTCCAAGTTCTTCATTATCTTCAACACATCGCTCGTCTGCTTGTACTTAACCATCCGTAAACCAACCCCGCTTACATGTACGCCTAAAAGACCTCATGTTTAGAAGGGGTTTAAAACTCGTGTTTCTAAGATGCCTCCCGGGAAAAACCGATAATAAGCTTCTCGAACTCCATCCTCCCCACTCTAATGGAGTCCCCCAGCAGAGAGTCTAAGTCGGGGATCCTCCCGGGCAACCCTCCCCTTAACCCAACATCTATGAGAATGTTTAAGCTCTCTCTATCCCTTGATATCTTGACTACAACCTCTACCTCCCCGCGTCTACCAGTCCTCTCCTCTATATATTTTCTAACAGCTTCTTCCACCTTGAACGCTATCTCCTCGATATCATTCTCGGAGATATCCTCGAGTCTTAAACCAAGCGATTTAGGTTTGCTTCTGGCCGACGAGCCCATACTTGCTTAATACCTCTCTAATTTTAACCTCCAGGTCTGACAGCTGTTTTCCCAATACTTCCAACTGCTTCTTATACTTCTCTTTTTTCAAATTCAATAACTCTTTCCTCTCCTGAAGCTCTTTGACAACCTCATCTTTGCTTTTCTTAACTAGTACTTGGCCGATCAGCTTGTATACCTCGGTAGAGTTCTGGAGATACTGGAGGTTCTCCAGGACGTTGTCTATTTCAGATATCTCAGCCTCGACTAGTTTCAGCTCGGAATCAACTTTAACATAGCTCTCCCTCATCGCCTGGTACTGAGCTATTAGTTGTTGAACCTCCGGTGGGAGTTTCTGCTCACTCATCTTCAGCCACCTTCCTTAATTCGATAAGCATATCTATGGTACTTATAATACTATTCACGACGGCTCTTAAAAGACCTATTCTACTACATGACACAAATATCCTAAGCGTATTACCCTCTATGCTTATTTCTCCCCTACACGGCTCAGGTAGGGTTTTTATCTCCGGGCTGAGAGATTCGTTTAGAGATAACAACGTCTTCTCGTCGATCCCCCTAATTTCAAGTTCAACCTTGTTTTCCATAAACCTTGAAACCCCTCACTTTGATCAAAGGCCCGATATCACGTTCATTTTCAGTCATTAATTTAATTGTTACAATGTTTTTCTCATCGCCTACTACCAGCCTATAACCCGGATGTTTGCCTAAGAATTCCCTTAGCAGGCTTGTCAACAATCCTGAGAGTTCAAGACATTTATCGCTGGAGCACTTTGAGTAATCTACCTCCCTGTAACCGGTTACAGGTTTAGCCAGCTTTAAACCTCCCTCCCTCGACAACCTTACTCCAGCCAACGCTATGTCAGCATATCTTACCAGGTTTAAATCCCCTCCGCCACCCATGTTCAAAGTGTATATGCGTATAAGAGACGGGTTTCCCCTCCACCTGTCGACCACGATAACATACTTCTTATTATTCGCTAGGGCTAAGTAGGCTAGATCCGCTAGCCTTCTCTTACCTCTATTCACTCGGAGCGAGCCGGGTAGTATTAGTGTCAGGTCTTTTATAAACGATCTTAACCTCTGGCTAGGACGGTGCGATGTTGTTACTAAAAACACTTTTTTTACTCCCTTACCACGACCCTGGGGAAAAACTTGCTTAGCTCTGTCCTATGATAGTACGCTCCACCTGCCCAAACCGCCCCGCACTTCCTGCATGTCCACAAGCCAACTGATATCCTTACGACCCCTCCAGTATACCCGCAGAACTGGCATTGCTGTGGTGAGTACCTTTTTACGAGTATGCCCTTTACCTTCTTCCTGAGTGTGGCACCATATCTCGCGCCATACCTGCCCGCCGGCCCGACAACTTTTGTCCTACCCATAACCAGCATCACCTACCATTTCATGTACTCTTGTGGACTGCTTATAACCTTCCTTATAAAACTTAACACCTGGTCACCCTTCTTTAAAGCTATTTCCACCGCTGAGTCCAGGGTTTTGGGTGTTATACTCTTCAAGCCCCTTTTCTGGAGCCCAACTATCCGCCCCTTCTCGTCCACTGATATAGATATGAAGGTATCTAAGACGCTCTCCTCTTCTAATGAGGGATCAACCACCAGAATATCTCCTAGAACCCCCATTGTAATGGTTGTAACAAGCGTGTTTAATGGTAATGGTGTTTCCTTAACGTCCCGGTTTATTTTGACACCCTCGCTCGATATATCTAGCTTGGGTAACTTGGTGACAGCCAGCGCGATCATTGAGGCAATCATACCGGCGTCGAGTATATTGCCATCGTGGTCTATAACGTATACGTCGTCGTAGATGACCCAGGCGAGCCTTCCCGGTTGTACGATTAGCTTAGACAATTCGATCGCCCTAGGCTCCCTTAGACTCCTATCTATAATCCTAGCAACCTCTATTGCCTCCTCGTTAGGTGGGCCTGGCTCAAAGGAGGGGGATGCTAGTGGAACAAACTCGGCGTGAACTTGTAGAACCCCCTCGTTCGGCCTATCCTCGTAAGGGGAGCCTAACTCAGCTTTAACCCCCGCTATAACTTGTGTACCACCCAGTTTAACTAGAGCGCTCCCCTCCGCTTTACCTATTATTCCGATGCTCACCGAGATACTCCTGTAATCATGTAACCCCCTATTGTCTACCCTCTCACCTTTTTTCAGCATCTTGATAATGTTCTCGGCTCTAAGCTTTGGCATGACTGGTTCTCTCTGAGGCGTTATAGACATAATCCGCACCTCACGACTCCAAGATGGCAAGGTACTTTTTATGAAGCGTCTCCTTCATTTGCGCGTATATTCTTTCAGCACCCCTCCTACCCAGCTCAACAGCTTTCTTAAACTCCTCCGGGGTTAAAACCCCGTTTAGCTGCAGGAGCACTATCTCGCCAACACCAGCCGCGTAGCCCAACGGCATATCGGCCTCGCCGAACTCGTCTTCAAGCTCGTTTATATCTAGAACTATCACGCCGTCGACTTTACCCACAGCTACGCCTGCAACCAGGTCCCTCATCGGTATTCCAGCATCCGCGAGTGCTAGAGAGGCGGCTGTTAACCCCGCTGTTCTAGTCCCACCATCGGCTTGGAGAACTTCAATGAATACATCTATGCTGGCTCTAGGGAACTGATCTGTGAAAACTACCGCTTCAAGGGCCTCTCTTATAACTTTCGACAATTCAATCTCTCTCCTCGTCGGCGCAGGAGATTTATGCTCGGACGTCGAGAACGGCGCCATATGGTATCTCACTCTTAGAACAGCCCTATCAGGTAGCTGGACAGCCTTGGGAGTCGCCTCGCGAGGGCCATATACAGCAGCTATAACTTTGGTACCGCCGTACTCCACGAGAGCTGAACCATTAGCGTTCTTCAAAACCTCTATCTCCATTCTGATAGGCCTTAAATCCTCCGGCTTCCTACCGTCGACCCTCAGCCCATCCTCGCGTATCAGCCTTGGCTTGGATTCCGACATACTTAACCACCTAGCTTCTTCTCGAGGAACTGTTTTATTTCCTCAGTTAGCCCTCTTACATGGGGCTTCTCATCTATTAACTTTATAGCCTGGGTTAAAACCTCGCCTCTATATTCGTCAGGACACTTAGCCCAGACAAAACCGTTCTGGGCTACCGTCATTTCACAGTTGGTTTTCGAAGTAAGGAGGTTGAACATGCTGCCTTTCTTCCCGATTATTCTTGGAATCCGGCTGGGTTTCACCTCTATAATAATACCCTCGATGATCTTACCGAGACCTTTCCCCTTTATCGTAAGCAAGGGGTCTCTAGTCCTGTCGAAAGCTACTATTTTTGCTAGAACCATCTCCCCTATGTCTAGGTATGATTTTAAATCATGGTAGAGCGGGTTGAAATTCTCGATCGCGTCGCTCGCATTTAAATACGCCTTGTAGGGGCTTCTAATATCAACCTCCCACGATGTTACGCCGATGCCCTCGATTATCCCTATTACAACATCCTCCTTCCTAGGATAGTATACACTGTTGAATGGTATAACGGATATATCATTCTCAGAAACCGATGCCACGCCGAAGACATCCGAGCATATATTGTTGTCCACCAAGTATATGTGCTTCTCAGGTATCCTCTTGAACCCTTGGTTCCCGTCTTCTTCGATCACGGCCAGTGTGTCACCCGGCCTCACAATCTGCCTGTCGGCAACGTAGAGTTTGAGCTTCATATACTATCCCACGCTTATTATTTTTATCTGGGCAGAGCCCTTTGTTACCCCGTTCACCCTATCGAATAACTCCTGTTGCATCCCTGCTGGTATTTCAATCTCCATTAATAAACTACCATCATTCATCCAACTCTGTCTCTTTATTTCACCCATCTGGGCTAGAAGCTTGTGAACTCTACTAGCGTACTCCGAGGGTACTCTTACGCTAACGTATGCTTTGGCAATCTTTATGGGTATAACCCTAGATATTTTCGACACTATCTCCTCGATCTGTGATTCAGCAGGCTTGAATGGGTCTATTGAAACCCGAGCCTGCTCGAGAGCAAGCTCGATCCTCTTCTGAGGTATAGGTAGCTTAGTTTTCGGGTCGACAGCGTTCTTAGCTATAAGATTGATGACCTGCTTCCTTTTCTCCTCGGCAAACCTCCTTCTCTGCTCGGCGGTTAACTGGATCTCACCGCGCTTCACGATCTCCAGTGTTATCTGCTTTATATCATCGGTTTTAAACACCTCTCTAAGGCTTTCAGGTGAGGCTTTCAACCCTTTTCGCGCATCTTTGTAGATGAAATCGCCGACGAGAAGCTCGTCTACGTTGACGCTCTTCCCCTCCTTAACTTTCAACGCTAAATCAGGGTCTACAAGCACTTCAAATCTATGGCCCTTCTCCTCTAGTCTAGCTATAACATACTTATCTGTCAAAACACACCACGCATCCTACTACGTTATGATTCTAAGAAACAACCGGGTAAAATAAGTTCATCCCCACTCATAGCGTGCCCGCGAGGATAAGAGCGAGTTGAGGTGAAATCGCTACAGTTTGATTTTTCCTTCTTTCGCTAGCTCTTGCAGAACGCTGTCTATCTCACTTCTACTCATGATCACAAACTTCTTGGCATCAACATCGACGTAGCCCGCTTCAATTAGCTCGCTGGAAGGCTTCCCCTCGATAATAGACGCTATAGCTTGAATACCGAGCTTAATCGTCTCCTTTACATCCATATCATACTTATAGTTCTTCTCCATAAACTCGCTTACCACATTAGCTTTCTCACCTACCGCTACCGAGTAGTAGCTGAGATACCTCCCACTAGGCTCCGTCATATACAATTGCGTCCCCTGCTCGTCGACCCCGACAAATATGACCGCCACGCCGAAAGGTCTCACGCCAGCGTGTTGCGTGTACGCTTGCTTTACATCGCAGACCCTCTTGACAATGTATTCAACTGGAGCTGGCTCATCGTAGTAGAGCCTGTGGAGCAAGGCCTCCTGCCTTGCGTACTCAATTAGCACTCTACCATCACTAGCTATACCGGCAAAGCTGGATCCGATGTGGTCGTCGATCTTGAATATTTTTTGTATCTGATTTTCATCGACCAACGGCGAGATCTTCTTTTTCTCCACAACCACCACTGATGCCTTCCTACTCTTTAAGCCTATCGTCGTCCAGCCTCTTCTAACAGATTCGAAAGCGTACTCGACCTGGTATATCCTGCCGTCTGGCGAGAAAATTGTTATAGCCCTATCGTAGGCTGCAGCCGACAACCCGAAGCTCACTTTCAACCACCACTTGAATACATTCGATATTTCAAGGGATTAATAAGAATTGAGTTCGTCCAAGCGAGCGTAAAAGTTGATGCGGGGGGTGGGATTTGAACCCACGCAGGCCTATGCCAGCGGATCTTAAGTCCGCCCCCTTTGGCCTAGCTCGGGCACCCCCGCACCCGGTTAGTATTTTTATCGAATACGGGTTTTAAGTTTGAAGCTCTATGTCAGTTCGTCGCGAGGTCTTCACCTTTCACTATGGAGCGGCTTCATCATCTGAGGTTGGGTTATTGTTTCACAAGCTATTAAACGTGCTTTAAGAGAGTTTCTTTCTAGCTGATTTAAAAGACCCGGCTACCCCTATGGGGATTATCTTAAATCCTAGTCTACTTGCACCCGCTAGAGACGCCAGCAACTCTGTCTTAAACTCACCGTTGAACCTTATAATAGCCCTGCTCTCCTTAGGGTTTATGAAAACGACTCTGGGGTCGATCCCGCTCAAGTATATTAAGCCGAGGCTCTGCCTCACACACTCCTTTAAAGCCGCCTCGAGTTCCCCAGGTGTCTTAAAGAAGCCGGGTGGGTAGTACAGTACGGCGAGATACCTCTTCCTATATTTGACGGCCTTCTTCCCTAAAAGAGACTTCCGCAAATGCCTCAACAGGCCTCGGGAGCCGAGTAGGATAATGGCGACCAGGATTATTGCTACCGTTGAAAGCACGAGGGATAGTAAAGTTAGAGCCTGGTAGACCTCCACTTCAGACACCCAGCTTAGAGACGACCTTGTATGGGTTCAACGAGATCAAAGACATGGCGGTCTTCAAGTCTAAACCCAAAAGCTTTGCTAGGAAGCTCGATACGACCATAGGGTGCTGGTATTCCACTATTTCACGAGCTCCGCTTGAAACTATAACGGGGATGTTCTTACCTAAGATTAACCTGAGCTTCCTCGCGAATTGCCCTACGATCTCCTCACCGGACTTGGATATCTCTGTGAAAGTTACCTCGAGAGGTTTACCATAATACTTCATCACCGACGCCTGTTTCTTATCGAAAATGCTTATGTTTCTCGACGTCATGACGATTGTATCAACACGCCTGTCATGGGCAATCCATCTAGCTGTCTCAACGGTTAAGGGCACAGCGCTCACGAGCACTCCCGACTTTTTCGAGCCTGCAAGCAACCTCCTAGCCTCCTCTATCCCACTTAGTTCAAAGACTATTTTCCCGAGCATCTTGACGCCCTCGATCACGGTAGCCTCGTTTAAGCCTTCAGCGGCGATAATTCTATATCCTAGTCTTTTCCCCTCCTTAACCAAGTCTAAGCCTGGGTTCCGAATCCATAAATCGATAAGCGTTTAAACCACCATGGATTGAAAAAGAGCGGTATTAGATAATCAAAGCCCCGGGTAAAATATAATTAAGTAAGCATCGTTTTCAAAATACCCACATCTTTAAACCCCTTGAAGTAGACTACAACCTTAACCACGTCATCTGAGTCGTTCAAGACCATCCTACCCGAGTATAGGGCTTGCTTATCAAGCCTCAAGAAAAACCTATTGCTTCTCCGGTCAAATCTTAAATCCAGTGATGCCATGAGGAGAGATCTATCCGTCCTACTTAGATTATCGAGAATGTATTTGAAGACGTTGACGCTTTCCTCTACAACTTTCATTTTCATCACTTTGATCCTGTTACCGTAAAACCCCTCGAGATCTTCCTCCTCAACTCTTACGTTATTCCTTATTTCCACGGGGAGAGCGTTCAACAATGCCGTCTTAACTTTCAAGCAATCCTCGGTTGCGTGACAGTGTGTTGTGAACTCTATCTCCCTGATTTGAAAGCCTACTTCTTTCCAGCCTTGCTCCAAGGTTCCCTTGCTCCTCTACTTGCCTCATGCCTCTTTTTCAGCTTCCTCTCCTTATCCTTCTTCCTCCACTTATACTTGTGTGTCCCCTTCAACCCCTTGCTCTTCCTCAACCCTCTCATCTTCTTGCCTGAGCTGGTTAAGCCTCTAAAGACTCTTCCCCGATTCTGCGGTTCGCAAACCCAGTTTATTTCTGGGTCTCTGCAGATAGATGGGTGGTGGGGGTCTACCAATATCACCTCGTACCATTTATACCTCCCGTCCTCCCCCACGTAGTAGCTGTTTAATACCTCGAGACCCGGGAATTTCCTGGCTGCTCTCTCCTCGGCTATTAATCTAATGCTTTTAGCCGGTGCATACCCGTACACGCCCATTCTCTTCGGTCTCCGACCGCTAATAGGCCTCATCTTCCTTAACCCGCCTTTCCTAACTCTAACTCTCACCACGATGAAGCCGATCTTGGCCTTGTAACCTAATTCCCTGGCCTTATTAAGTCTAGTGGGCTTGTCTATTCTAATGATAGCTGGCTCCCTCCTCCACTTCATCAACCTCTCTCTCATCAACTCCCTCATCTCGCCTTCGTAGGGTTTCTTCCACAGCATCGCGATGTAATGGTACATGCTTTTAGCCATTCAATCCACCGCTACCTGTCTCTTCACTAAACCCTTAGACAGGGTTAAATAACTTATATAAGGTTAAACAACTCATCCCTTTTAAACAGTTAACCAGCTCTTTTCGAGTGTAGTGGAATAGTATGCCTCCACCAGAGAAGGTTATTGGAGTTGTAGGCAAGACTAATGTGGGGAAATCAACCCTATTCTCCGCGTTGACGTTAGCTAGAGTCAAGATAGCAAACCATCCTTTCACCACAATAGAGCCGAATGTGGGAGTAGGGTATGTTAGGATAAAATGCGCTCACGTCGAGTTGGGGCTACCGTCCTGTAATCCCAGGTCGGGGGCATGCATCAGAGGGGAGAGGTTTGTGCCCGTGAAAATCATGGATGTGGCTGGTTTAATCCCCGGTGCCAGCCAGGGGAGGGGTCTTGGGAACAAGTTCATGGATGATCTAAGGCAGGCAGATATTTTGATACATGTAGTCGACGCTTCTGGGTCAACAGACCCCGAGGGCAAGCCTGCTAAGCCGGGTTCGTTTGACCCTGTTGAGGAAGCCAGGTTGATACAAGCGGAGATCGACGAGTGGTTTTGGGGTGTTGTAAAGAGGCTTTGGGAAACTAAGATGCAGCGTGGGCTGCTTAATGTCGCGGACCAAGTTGACTACTTAGCCAGAAACCTCTCAGGACTCTCCGTTAGGAAACAACATGTGGTCGAGGCTCTCAGAGCTACGGGTCTAGAGGGGAAAAACCTGAAGAATTGGACATTAGACGATGTTAGGTCTTTCAGCCTTGCTGTTAGAAAGCTGAGCAAGCCTATTATTATCGCGGCTAATAAGATAGACATCCCCGAGGCGAGAGATAATGTTAGGAGATTGATGAATATATTCGGGGAGAACACCGTTGTCCCCGTAAGCTCGCTTGCAGAGCTTCTTCTTAGGCGGCTCGCTGAGGAAGGGGTCTTAAGCTATCTGCCAGGCGACCCTAGCTTCAAGATACTAGACGAGAGAAAGCTGACACCCCAATACAAGAGGGCTCTCGAACTAGTTGAAGAAAACGTTCTAAAAGTCTACGGTAGCACGGGTGTTCAAACCCTGGTGAACAAGGCTGTGTTAGAGATGCTACGTTTAATCCCTGTTTACCCGGTTGAAGACGCGAATAAGTTCGCGGATCATCATGGTAATATACTGCCCGACGTCTACCTTGTTCCAAAGGGAACCACCGCGAGAGAGCTTGCCTACATGATACACACTGAGCTAGGAGAAGGATTCCTCTACGCTATCAATGCCCGGACAAAGGAAAGGGTAGGAGAAGACTATGTCATAGAGTTCGGCGATGTGATTAAGGTAGTCTCAGCGAAAGCCAGGAAATAAGCGAAGTATCAGGGTTTTCATATACTTGTTTTCCCAGCAGACTTCCAGTACGACTTGGCTACCTTGTAATAGTAGTCGTCCATCTTCCTCTCGCCGAAGTATCTTAAACCTTGTTCTCTAATAGTCCTCTTTAATTCCTCCCCTTCATCCACCGAGAGCTCCCCACGTTTAACAAGGTATTCGATCACGTCGTAGGCCTCGCTCTCGCTCTTACACCTTCTCAGGTAATCGGATACATTGGGTAAATACCCCTGCCAGGGGTCTGAGAACCCTTTGTCTACGGTTAGTTTAAGACCTCCACTATTAGATGATTCCAATATTTCACGGGCTAGATGAGGATACCTCCTCCTGAATTCGTCGATGTTCATCTTCAATCTTCATCACATCAAGAGTAGTCTTTGTCTCGGTCTTTAATATTGTTTTCGGGGGTACATCGCTTTTCACAACGGCCCCAGGGTAGATCCACGAGTAGGAGCCGATCTTGACGCCCGGCATAATGGATACGTTAACACCCGTCTTAACCCATGCCCCGATCACGCTACCGAGCTTCCTCCTTCTGCTGTCCACCACCTTGCCTTTAATTCTCATTTTAACACTCTTCTCATCGAACCTTAGATTAGCTGTTATGGTTCCAGCACCCAGGTTTACTCCCTCGCATACAACGCTGTCCCCGATGTACGAGAGGTGGTTTGCATGGACGTTTTCGAAGATAACACTCTCTTTAATCTCCACTGAGAAGCCTATAACCGACCCCTCACAAACAACCGTGTAAGGTCTCAACCTGGCCGTAGGACCTATTTTAACACCCCTCCCTATGTAAACGGGACCCTCTATGTATGTGAAAGCCTTAACATAGCTTTCCTCACCTATGTAAACGTCGCCGCTTATATAGACGGGTTGTTCTATAGAGCCCTTGACCACCTGCCCTCTCAGCTTACTCAGCGCCATTTTATTCGCTTCTATAACATGCCAAGGCAGACCTAAGTCTATCCAACTGCCTTTCATCGCTCTGACCACCTTTACACTTGTTTTCTCGGCTATTTTGTTGACTATATCAGTGAACTCTAGTTCACCCCGTGGACTCAACGATATGTCCTTGTTGGCTAGTATATCCCCTACCCTCATCTTGTATATTCCAGCGTTAACTATATTGGAGTATCTTTCACCCGGCTTCTCTACTATTTTAATCAATTCGTCCCCTCTCGCCAATAAGACACCGTATTGGCTTGGATCATCGACCTCAACACCCAGTATAGTGTTCTCCCTGGAATCAGCAACTCTATACAAGACTTCGGGTGAATCCAGGTAGACGTCACCGTACAGGATAACCACATCCTCATTCTCGTCGAAGCCTTCCACAGCCTTCAGGACAGCGTCCGCTGTCCCTAGTTGCTCTTTTTGCTCTCTAACCCTCACCCGCCTCATAGCGTTGGTTTTGGAGAGAAACTCCACTACTTTATCTTTCATTTCCCCGACGACTACTACGATCTCGTCGATTAAGTCGCCTAATCCCCCGAGCCAATCGAGCTGCCACGCTAGAAGGGGCTTACATAGTATCGGTATGAGGGGTTTAGGCCTTGTCTCAGTAATGGGTTTTAGCCTCTCACCCTTACCAGCTGCGAGTATGATAGCTTTCAAAATACACCACTATAAAACGTCTAATCCGAGTTATTTTAAAATTTTTAGGCGACGCCTTTCTGGATCGGAGACACAACCTTAGCTGGCTGAAGACCGTTGGGGCCAGGTATCATAAGTAGCTTACTCTTGTAGACTTCGACTCTACGTATGGGATATATTTTCCTCGCCTTCTCAGCTATCTCAGCGGAGATCTTACCGCCTAGTATCTCGTTGATCAGCTCATCTAATGTTAGAGCAGACGCCTTCTCGTGTATGTAGTCTCTCATTATTCTCCTGATCGCCCTCTTTTGGCTTGTATTACATCTGAAACTCGTTAAGGTCGCTATATACAGCCTGAGAACGTAGTTGTCTTTTGTTGTGACATCGAATATACCCTGAATCTTAGAGCTCTTTCTTCTTATCAAGCTCCTCATGTAATCCCTCGCGAGCTCGTGCCCTTTAAACCTCGTTAAAGCGTTTTCGCCATCAATGTTCACTACCTGGAAGTATATTTTCACATGCACCTGCGATATGTCACCTGTTAAATCATATAATGTTGTCTCGACAACTCTGCCGATCAACTTAAGAGGGTCATCTGTCGGAGTAGATGCTAAAACAACGTTGCCAAATAGCGGTGGGGCTACAATGTTGTACCATCTCTTCATCTTCCACTTATCCTTTACAACCCCCTTCCTAGACGACATTTAAACCAGCCTTCTTCCCGGGTAATTAAGCAGATTAAAATACTTGCTTTTAAGCTTTCAACCGAGTAGACCATCCATCTTAACCAACAGGTTTATCAGCGATAAGACCTCATCTATAGCACCTCTCACACTCCTGAGACACGTACTCGAGGAGCTGCATTTAACCTCCAGCACATAAACCCCGCTCTCACCCTCCTCTATTATGTAGTCGTATATCTGTAGATGAGGGCCCGGGTACTCGTTATCTGGCTTAAGAGACACGTATATCGATCTAGCATCCTTCAACGAGGTTCTCACGCTAAGTCTTAACGAGACTTCCATCTTCTTTAACCCAGCATAATTGTAATGGGTCGCAGTGCGAGTAGACTTCTTCAACCGGGAAGCCCGCTCTCAGAAGCTCGTTCACTGAAGTCATTAAATACCCGTTTTTCCTCACAACCAACGGTTTCTTCACCTCACCCGGGAGTATAAACCTCACAGCTTCGATAACCAGTTCGGGTCTCACCATCGGGTCCGGTAATTCAATTATCTTATTTGGTGCTTCGAAGACGCTCGACAAAGACATGGCGATAGAATCAACCGTCTCCTCGTAGATATTCAAAAAGTCGTAGAAGAGCTTCTGGGATATTGAGAGCTGGAGTAGGTGTATAGGGGACTCCTTTAGGAGACTCATGTATATGGAGAGCGAGGCGGATAGTTCAAGAAGGTCTAGCAACACACCGTTCATTGTTGTAGTGTAAACATAGCCGACTAGCCTTCTCTGAAGCCTCTCCTTGAACGCCTTGTCGCCAATTATAGTTGAGTCTAATAGCTGGATAAACTTCCTTAAAACATTCTGGTCCTGCTCTATACTTGTCTCAGACGCCCTCACGGAAGCCGGTATTTTAAGCTCTGAGAGGATTCTCCCAGCAGAATCCTCTCTGCCAGTTAAACCGGGTAGAGGCGGGTTAATAGTCCTGGTCAAAGCCTTCGCAATACTAACCCTCCTATAACCCCAAAACCTGAAGCCGACCTCCTGCTCTATAACGCCTTTCGTCAAAAGCTCGTTTAAAATAGACTTCTCAACCCCTCTAAAACCCTCCTTACCTATGTCATACCCATCATACACACCTATAGAGATCGCGAGCATTTTACCCCAAACCGAAACCCCAAACTTCCTATCCATCTCGTACACTATAGACCCTGTCACCGTGGAGTTTTGCTGACGGGGGGCCACAGGTAGTTTAGCGTTTTTCGGCGGGGGTAAATTCAATAGTAAGACCCCTTCCACCCCTCCTTCAAGCACATTCTTGAGATCGAAGTTAACAACAACCTCCACCCCCCGCTCAGCCAAATTATGGAGTAAAAGACTTGCTGCTATAATCGAGTCTAAGTCCACGCGAGGGATAATCTTAACATAGTTTCTTGAAAAGATTTGCTCCAAAGAGCTCACTACTCTCCCCCAGGGGTAAAACACGTTGCGCTACGCAACCAAATTTATATCTTGAGGTAAACTTATTAAACGGTTGGCTAAGAAACCGATGAAGATGGAATCCGGGTTTAAGCATAGAACGCTAATGCTGACGAGGCCCGCTTCTGAGGTTCCATACTAAGGGCTAACCCATCTCTCGAGGTCTCCACAACTCTCTCATCCTCTTCCTCTTAAGCTTCTCGATCTCCCTCTCGATATAAGTGTACACCGTGCTATGCCTTCTACCCTCGATAAGCATCTCGACGGCCGTCTTAGCTATGTTGGCAGACTCGTAGTCGCCTATGATAGCTATGTTTGATTGGTAGATCGAGATGTATGTTCCTGTCATCTCTTCTATAATCCTCCTCGCCCTACCCTCCTCCCCTATCACCCTGCCGAGTATTCTCTGAAGGTGGTTCGGCTTGTCCCCCACGTATTGCTTCAACTCCAGTATGATCAAAACCTGGTCTTCTCCAAGCAGGCTCATAGCCTTATCTGGTGGGAACCCGTTTGCTATGGCCTTTACTATATCCCTTGCTTTCATCAACTCGAACGTTGTCGTAGACATGAATGCTGGCTCGATGATAACCATACCGCTGGTTGAATCAACAGTTATCTTAGTCCTCGTCTTCTCCTCTATCTCGCGTTTAACACGCCCCTCACTCCCCACAAGGACGCCTATTCTATCCAAGGGGATTCTCTCGTAGAGTTTTGTCACGCCAGGTATTATTCTACCTTTCTCTTCCCCAGACATTTCATCAGGCCCTCGATCAACTTATTACTGTCCGCCGTAATATTTAGCCCTACCTTGATCCTAAAGAACTCCTCTACTCTCTCGAGATCCCTCTTAAGGAACTCGAGGGCGTTTGGGTGGTTAACGTCGACAGCCTGGCCCACGTCTATTATGAAGATATCGACGTCTGGGGTGACCACTATGTTGTACTCTGACAAGTCACCGTGGACAAGTCTAGCTCTGCATACCATTTTCTCAACCTCTTCGAGGATCCTAGTGTAAACCTTCTCGGCGTCTTCAAGCTCTAGGTCTTTGTAAGCTTCCACGAGAAGAGGATACCTTAACCCGTCTTCACCGATGAATTCCATTACGAGGACATTATTGTAGACGCTGATAGGCTTGGGAACTCTAACTCCAGATTCGTAGAGCCTCGTTAGATTCCTAAACTCTTTTCTAGCCCAGGTGTACACGAGCTCGCGTGTGTTCCGTGGAGAGAAGCCGGCAAATCTTGGGTCTCCTGAAATATATTTCAAAATACCCTTCCTAAACTCGGCACTACTAGTCAGGTATATTTTCACGGCTACGGGTTTCTCATCATAGGTGTAGCCTAAGTAGACCCTCGACTCTTTCCCAGAGCTTATCGTCCCAGCTAATCTCTTAATTATTTTCCTCCTAATCAGCTCGACTACGTTTAGAACTGTCCTACTATCGAAGACTTCTTCGACAGTCTCGTATAGGTCGTCATCTTTAATACGCTTCTCATATTCTTTGCTCATATAAGTTCACTAATCGCATCTATGAACTCCTTGGATACGACCCCTTTTTCCATAAGCTTCTCCAACTCACTTCTACCATACTTATACATAACCTCGCCTTTCTCAGGCGAGAAATCCCATATCCCCGCTAACACTATGTCGCCCTCGTTAATCCATACACGCCTCCTCATCTTACCCGGTATTCTGAGCTTCCTGTCAACCCCGTCAATGCACTTCGCTAGAACGTAGTCTCCACCTAGGTGTTTAATCACGCCACATATCACGGTTCCCTCAACCGGGAGAGGGGGTTCCTTACTGCTTGGCTCACTCGAGCTCTTTTTAGACAGCCTCATCACCTTAATCTGTATGCTTCACAACGTACTCTTTATCATCTATAACAAGTATTTTAATATAATCCCCCTGCTTTATTTGGAACGGTATGTTCGGCAGCATTATCTCCCTTAACTCCCCTGACTCGCGGTTGACGAGGTAAGCCATGGCTTTATCAACCGCTACAACCTCGTATACCCCTTTAACATAATAGTTCTCAACAACGCTTACTCGATCACCCCAGTACTCTGCTAGAGGAATAGTGATGTTCTTCATGGACGCCAGGTTCTCTAAGTGGAGTCCTTTCTCGTCAACCCTCTTAACAACCCACAACTCGCCATTGTATCTTACAATAGAGCCCTCGGCTAAATCCACTAGTCTAACAGATAATGTAAGAATACCGAGCCACACCCCCTTCCTCGAGTCGTATCTCGTCGACTTGAAGGTCTCCCTTACATGCCCGCCGTACAACCTCGCTATCTCGTGGGCCAGCTTCCTAGCTGGTAGCTGGTCGATGAACCTGATGTCAAAGCCGTTTTGAGCATCCTCGATGTCCAGGATGTACTCGTTGAAGCCTGCGTTGCTTTCAATCAGCCTCTCAACATCTTTTCTAATAGCACTAGCTCTCAAACCCCTCACCTGGACTAGGGCTGCGATCCTCTTACTAGCCCTCGCCGTACACCTGGGACAAACTGTCCTAGTAACCGTGATCTTGACGTTGTTTTCGAATTGCATAAAGTGTTTACCATTCAACACGAGGTTGAAAACCCATTTCTGAACGTATAACCCTCTTGAAACCTCCTGGATCCCGTCAACGGGTTCAGCCCCAACGAGTTCTGCAGGGCCTATTAGATACTTCCCCTGTGTTTCCATAAGATGTCTTCTAATAATGCTCTCCAGATTCTCCTGCAACCATTCACCCTTATAGAAGATTGAGCCGCACTTAGAGCAGACTTTCACCTCAATTGAGGGTTGCTTCGCGAAAGGATTCCCAAGTTTCCTAAAACAGTCTACGCAGTACCCGTTCACATAGTCCTCGTCAGATACCTCTCTACCACAGTTTAAACAATATTTCATAAACCGTTAATCCACCTTGAATACTCTAGTATTGTAGTGTAATAAACATCGCTACTTTAACTCCCCCCACTACTAGAACGCTATCTTCGAGTACAAGACCTTCTCTCACAGCTGATTCAACAATCCTGTTCCCAACAATATTAGCCATGGCGGCTTTCTTCAAAAGCTCGATCGCCTCTCGTAAGTCAACTATACCACCATTGAAGAAATGGGGGTCGACATAGAAGCTGACCCCCCTACTCTTATCCTCCAGTCTTAGACCCAGCACTTCTTCATCGCAAGCCGCGACAAGGAGACCGTTTTCCGTTTGATATGTTTTAACGTATGTCCTCCCACGTGATCCACTCATTTGAAAGCCTCCAGAGTAGTCTCAGCACCGCAAGCCTCGCATTTAAGAATAAACACCTTCCCCTTCTTAATCAGCTTTGTGTGGTAGCTACCGCACGTGGGGCATTTCACGTATTTTTTAACAAACATGTCTAGAAACTTGTTTATCACAATGGAGTTAAACTTGCCCTGTAGAACTAGTTGCCCCGCCTCGTTTACAACGGCTGGTACGCCCAGCTCTTTAATATAGTAGTGTTGTAGCAGTGACTCTTCTCGGGCAAGCGTGTCAGCTATTTTCCTGAAGTTCATTATAATCGTCCTACCACCCACGATCGTTACCTCGGCTTTAGGAACATCGAAGACCTCGCCGCTCGGAGATTTCTGGGGTAGCCTGCTGTAAGCTCTCTCCAGTAGTTCCTCGTAACTATATTCCCTCGCCTGCTTTGGCATAAACACCACGCTCCTGTATTTAATGATAAAAAGGCTTAAATAACTCTCATTTAAGACGGTGAACGCCATAGGTTTGAGAGTATACATCGAGACATATGGATGCGCTTTGAATAAGAGCGATGAGGCTTTAATGAAGAGGGTACTTGTGGATCGAGGCCACGTTATAGTAGACGAGGCGTCTAACGCTGATGTAATAATCGTGAACACATGCACTGTTAGGCTTGAAACAGAGTACAAGATGGTTAAAAGGATAAGCGAGCTCTACAAGTACTCTAGCGAGAAAGGAAAGAAGCTTATAGTAGCAGGCTGCCTAGCTAAAGCCCAACCGTTTAAAGTAGCGGAGATAGCCCCCTCGGCGAGCCTCGTCTCACCCCAGGAGGCGGATAGGATTCACATAGCCGTGGAATCCAAATCAAGGGTGTATCTCCTACACGGCTTGAGGAGGAGGGGTGTTATAGGGGTCTATCTAACTGGGAGAATAGCTCCTATACCAATCCAGGAGGGTTGCATTGGTGATTGCAGCTTCTGCGTCGTCAAGCATGCTAGGAGAGTCCTTGTAAGCCACCCAGTTGAAAGCATTAGAGCCGCTGTTAGAGAGGCGGTTGAAGCAGGCGCTGTTGAAATAGAGTTGACGGGGATGGATTTAGGCGCATACGGGATCGACTTGTATAAGTCGAGGAAACTCCCAGAGTTGATCAACGAGGTTGCCGAGGTCGACGGATCCTTCATGGTTAGAGTGGGCATGTTGAACCCGGAGCACTTGAGGTTCATATTAGACGGCTTGATCGAGTCGCTTAAACACCCGAGAGTATACAAGTTCCTTCACATACCTTTGCAGTCAGGGAGCAACAGGATCCTCAGGCTTATGAAGAGGAATTACAGTGTCGAAGAATACATGGAGTACGTTGAGGAAATAAAGAGGAAGATACCTAATGTTAGCATAGCAACCGACATCATAGTAGGCTTCCCTACCGAGAGCGACGAGGACTTCCAGGCTACACTGGATGTTATCAGGAAGCTTAGATTTGAAAGAGTCCACCTGGCAGGCTACAGTATAAGGCCGAGGACCTGGGCGGCGTCTCTCCCACAACTACCGACGCAAACAAAAAAGACCCGTGTACTCCAAGCTATGAAAGTCGTGGAGGAGGTCGGCTTAGAGGAGAAAATGAAATATGTAGGTACAACACAGAATTGCTTTGCGACCGAGAGGAACAGGGGCTGGGTCTGCAGGCTCGAGAACTACATACCCGTTGTCATACTCGGTGATGACGATGGAAAAATCAACTACGGGGAGTGGGTTAAAGTCCACGTGAAAACAGCCACATTCTACGATCTCCGAGGCACTGCTCTTTCAAGCTAGCTTTCCAACACTCCCGGTTGACTCCACTTATTTCAGCAATAACACAACTAGAACAACACCACAAGCTGTACAGGTAGACCTGCCGACCCTCACACGGTATTTAGCCATAGAACCCGCAGTGCTTCGAACTGCAATACTAAAAACATTATCTAAACTTAAAACGAACTTTGACCTGAAAATCCCTGCGATACTAAAACACCGCAGTTTCAACACTCGCGAATACTCCTATTTGGAAGCCTGTTTTTCATTGAAGCACCCAGCGCCTTCACAAGCTATGGATCCCGAAAAGCATCCATGGAATCATGCTTCCAATTTAAAGTAGGGCGCGGGCCCGCGGGGATTCGAACCCCGGGCCTCCGGCTTAGAAGGCCGGCGCCCTATCCTGGCTAGGCGACGGGCCCGCCTCTATGCTTCTATGAGTTTAACTCTCTTTAAAAGCG
>Ga0081473_132995_pt1 | contig 55850 bp, 56 predicted proteins | sample CisSprmetagenome_FD_70977 | JGI IMG/M metagenome (GOLD analysis project Ga0081473, IMG submission 70977) | Hypoxic/sulfidic aquatic microbial communities from Cistern Spring, Yellowstone National Park, USA v2 (version 2) | ecosystem: Environmental > Aquatic > Thermal springs > Hot (42-90C) >...
TTTGAACCCCGGACCATCGGCTTTCACCGCGCAGGAGCCATAGAGCTTAGAAGGCCGACGCCCTATCCTGGCTAGGCGACGGGCCCCAATAAATTCTATATATTTGACGGCTTAAAATATTTAACATAATCGAATAATTAAAATACTAGATAGGATGTTTGCTTAGGATCTTTCTAATTAATATTAGGTCTTAAATTATAGATTATCTAAGAATCTTTTTGAAAAAGGAACAATCTCGATAACATTTCATTCAATCTTGAAGCCCGTGATGAGGGCCCTAGAGGAATCTCTGGTCACCTCAATCGCTCCTCAGATTACAGATGTAGACATGAATAGATGAAGGGAGCTTATGAACTCCTAAAGGGAACCCTAGCCCTTTATGATGGGAGAAGGTCAGATCGATAATCGTCTGCTTGTTCTCTAGATCTTAAGACCGGTCTTCTGAGGATCATTTTATTTTCTGTGGCAGGTTTAAAAGTTTCATGTTTATATGTATTAATCGCTGTTTTATTTATCTTTTTTACTCAAATACTTATTTAAGATCTTTGGATAATCTCCATTGAATCTCGGCAGAGATTTTACAAAGTCTTCAATTAATTTTCTGCCTATCATCTCAAGATCATCTGTTCCATAAAGTTCTAAGGCTTTAGTTTTGGCAAATTCTTCCTGAGAGATCTTTGTTCTTTTTGAGATCTCGTTGTACTCTGATCTATAAAGATACCATAAATGCTTTACAGCATATCTCACTGGATTTTTAACTTGTATATGAAGGCCCAAGACCTTATCTATATAGATAGCCTTGTAAAGTCTGAGAGGAGCTATTAGACTATCAAAAGGTTTTCCATCTACTAACAGATTTTTATAATGTATCTGTTTAGAATATGTAAAAAGCCAGTGTTCTACGTGTTCTCCACATGTGTGATATAGATCTCCGCAGATTCTTATCCAAGGCCAGTAAATCAAATAATGTCTCCTCGGATCAAGTGTCTCGACAAGAGATCTTATATATTTGTCTGAGCCTTCGTAAAGAATGAAATCACCATCCCAATGAAGAATCCATCTATAACTGCTTAATCTTAAGATCTCATTTCTTATAATGCTCAGATCACCAGGTGGATATTTATAAAGTCTTATGTTTAAACCATGTTCGTCTCTTACTTTTTCAATGATCTCGGGCGTTCTATCAGTAGAGGAATCTATAACAATATACTCGTCCACAAGATCTTTTATTGATAAAAGAGAAGGCTCTATCCATTCCTCCTCATTGTATGTGGCAGTCATGGCAGAGATGCCCAGCGGTCTTTGACGAGGATCTTCATAAATTTTTATACTAAAAAATACCTCTGACAATATGTTTCTCAGTAGAAAAGTCCCTCTTCTTCCAAGGATTCTTCTGATAAAAACTCTAGCACTACTTTTCAATATATCCCTAAACTTATATAGCTCTATTAATTTTAAACCTCAGAGAAAACATTAGATCTGTTATAAAAATGTTATTAGATTGATTTTAATATAGAGAGAGCCGAACAATTTTAAAACATATGATGGGCCCGCCGGGATTTGAACCCGGGATCACGGGGATTCTCGCTTGGTCCCGAGTCGGGCCTTCTTGCGAAGGTGCCCCGCATCCTAGCCAAGCTAGACTACGGGCCCTCTTTATATATATTTGTGTGAGATTTTTATAAAAGCTATATAAGATGATCTTTTTCTCCTAATTTATATCATGTATTAATTGCTTACTTTTAAATTATAATAGTTATAATTTTATTTGGAGGAGGGTTTAATGTACAAGAGGCTTGTTGTTGTGGATCCTAACATGTGTGTTGGATGTCAATTATGTATGGAGGCGTGTAGCAATAGATTTGGTTATGTAGGTCCTACTAAGTCAGCTATTTACGTGAGGTCTGCCGGAGGTGTCGAGAGAGGATTCGTAATCATCGTCTGTAGAGCATGTAAAGATCCTCCCTGTGCCAGAGTATGTCCTACTGATGCTCTCTCTCTGAGACCTGGTGGTGGAGTGATCTTGTCTCCAGGCAGATGTATAGGATGTGGAAACTGCGTCTCAGCATGTGATATAGGCGCTGTCATGTGGGATTATGACTCTATGAAGCCTCTCATATGTACTCACTGTGGATATTGCGTAGGTTTCTGTCCACATAATGTTCTTGCTCTCGAGGAGGTGGCTTAAATGGACTGGGTCAAGACTCTTTCAAAAGTTTTATACATAGATCTTACGAGAAAGATCTTTTGGATAGAAGATAGAGAAGATCTTTTCAGCAGATGGATCGGTGGGATCGGCGTGGCGACACAGTTATATAAAGAGGAGGTCTCTCGAAGAACAGATCCTTTGAGTCCTGACAATGTGATCATATTTGCTGTAGGCCCTGGCACAGGAGTTTTTCCAATGGCTTCCAAAACTGTTGCAGTATTCAAATCACCATTAAACGGATATATGGCAGAATCTCACGCAGGAGGAAGATCTGCTGCAGCAATAAGATTCGCTGGATACGGAGCCATAGTGATCAAAGGAGCAAGTGAGAGACCTGTGTATATTGTGATTGATGACGAGAAAGTACGCTTCAGAGATGCCGGAGCTATATGGGGCATGAGATCTTCAGAGACCGTCGGGAGAGTATTAAGAGAAGCTTTGCCAGGAGCTGGCATGAGAACTATAATGAGAATTGGAAGAGCCGGCGAGAGACTTGTGAGATACGCCAACGTCACTGTAGAGACTTACAGACACTTCGGCAGAATGGGCTTGGGAGCTGTGTTCGGCTCTAAAAAACTTAAGGCTGTGGTAGTCATTGGCAGAAGAACATTTAAACTGCCAGATGTAAAAAGTTTTAGAGAGATCTATAGAGAGCTTTATGAGCTTACCAGAGGACCTGCAACAAGAAAATATCATGATCTTGGGACGCCGGCAAACGTGATTCCTTTGAACAAACTTGGGGCTCTTCCAACAAGAAATTTCAGCTCAGGAAGATTCGAGGGTGCCGAAGAGATCAGTGGTGAGAAGCTTGCTGAAGAGAATCTTGCTAGAAGAGTTGCTTGTGTAGCATGTCCAGTCGCATGTATACATCTGGCTTATATAAGAGAGGAGTATGCCACAGAGAGATTCTTCTACAAGACAGAATTTGTGCCTTATGACTATGAGCTTATATATGCTTTAGGAAGTAATCTTGGAGTAAGTGATAGAATAGGTCTTCTAAAAATCATCAAAGCAGTTGAAGAAGAAGGTTTAGACGCTATATCAACAGGTGTAGTTCTTGCATGGGCCACAGAAGCTTATGAGAAAGGATTGATATCAGAGAAAGAGACTTTGAGACCATTTAGATGGGGAGACTGGAGAAGCTATATAGATGCTATTCATAATATAGTTCTACAGCCAAACGAGTTCTATAAGATATTAAGTCTGGGAGTCGAAGAGGCTGCCAGAAGATATGGAGGAGAAGAATTTGCAATAGCATATAATAAGGTTGAGCCGGCAGGCTATCACACAGGACCTTTATATCACATATCTCTGGCTATTGGAGCAAGACATTCACATCTTGATGCAGGAGCATATTCTATGGATGAGAAGCTTGTTGCATCAGGAAAAGATGCTCCTGAACCTGAGAAGGCTGTCGAGATGATAATAGAAGAAGAGGCTTGGAGACAGATATTAAACTCATATGTCTTATGTTTATTTGCAAGAGGAGTCTATACTAAAGAACTCGTGATAAAGTCTTTAAAAGCTCTAGGCTATAACTATAATGAAGAAGATCTTATGAGAATAGGTAGAGAGATCTATGTAGAGAAACATAAGATAAAACGAGAAGAGGGGTTCCAAGCAGATAAAATAAGGATCCCGAGAAGAATATTAGAGACCCCCACGCCTTTAGGAAGAATCTCAGAGAATTATATTAGAAAAGCCTTAGAATATTACGACAAAAGAATAGACATGATCATGAGCTCACAACAATCTAAATAAGTTTTTATATTTTTAAGTTTCTATTCTTATGATGAAACTATAATCGGAGATTATTAATTGAAAAAAGCAGATGATAATAAAAAAATCTTCTATACAATAGTATTTTTAGGATTTCTCGCAGGATTTCTAAAGATTATCGGCGGCGTTGTATACATGTCGAGAGCTGTATTAGTAGATGCTGCCACAAGTATAGCTAACATATTATCGTTAATCATCATTATGTATTTCATAAGTATGAGTAGAAGACCTCCCGATGCAGATCATATGTATGGACATTTGAGATATGCTTTTGGTGGAGATCTTTTTATGTTGTTATTCTATTCATTTATAGCAGGAATTTTACTGCCAGATCTTGTTAATAGCGTTTTGAAAGGTTATAAAGTTGATGTGTATGCCTCTGTATATTCATTCTTAGGCTTCATGACATATGTTGTTGTAGTTTTTTTGACAAGAAAGATAGGAAGAGTCTTTGAGATCTATAGAAAAATGACTTATATAGAGCTTGTAGAAGGAGCTGTAGCAACGATCTCGGCATTCACAGGATCTTTATATTCTTTCTATCTAGATCTCGCCGGAGGATTATCTCTCTATTCTATACTTGTCTTCGAGATATTGTCTTCTGCTAGAATTCTTTTGTTAGACATAAGCGATGTGATATCAGAAGAGATCATTAAAATAGTTTCTGAAGAGATCACTAGAAAAGGTCTTAGAATATCAGATATGAGACTTAGACAAGTCTATCAAGGGGTTTATTATGGAGAGATAATAATCATGTTTCCAGAGGACATGAGTCTCAGAGAGGCCCATAAGATCATTGATGAGATTGAGAGAACATTATCAAAACGTAATATATATGTGACTATACATCCAGAGCCATCTAAATAAAGATCCTCAAAACAGACCTCCTCCCGTCTTAAATGATGAGGACTTCAGTTGCAAAACATTTTAATGCTTAAATTCTCTTCTCAATGTATAAAGAAGATTTAAATATGTATAAGTTGTTTTAATCGGTTTGTTATATAAGTTATACATATGTATGCATATGCAAAAAGATATATGTAGAATATTATAAGCATAAAGTGGTGAGTACATTAATGCAGATAGATAAAACTAGTCTAACATTGTTTATAGTGATCTTGATAATAGTAGGTGTTATAGCATATTATGTAGGAGCATCATCAGGCAGCCTCTCAGCTCCGAGTAAAGTTGAGACTATAACAATCTCGATTCCCACTACTATCACAACTCCTATAACATATACATATACAGGTGTTATGACAACATCTGCCACGTCTGCTACACCAAGTTTCACATATACGATCCCTCAATTTACTACACAAGTAACATTAAATGGAGGAGGGTCTACATTTGTAAATCCTCAGATGCAATCTTGGATAAGCGTTTTCAAAGATCTTACTAAAGGTATGGTCATAATAAATTATCAGAGTATAGGCAGCGGTGCAGGTCAGAAAAGCTTTTTAGAAGGATCTTTAGATTTTGGAGCATCTGATATTCCACTTACTAAAGATAATTATGAAAAGGTTAAGGCTAGTGGGAGAGGTTTTATTCAATTTCCTGTTATAGGAGGCTCGGTCGCGGTCGTATATAACATTCCTGAGTGGGATAATCAAAGATGTGGACCGTTAAGACTCTCGGGAGAAGTTGTTGCAAAAATATATCTTGGTGAAATAGAGTACTGGGACGACCCTGAGATCAGATCTTTACAAACTCCTGAGTGTCAAAACATTCTTCCACATCAAAAGATCATAGGAGCTCATAGAAGTGATGGCAGCGGCACTACAGCTTTGTTTACTATGTGGCTCTCAAAAACCTATTCAAAATGGAATCAGACGGTGGGCTATGGATTAGTTGTCAACTGGCCCATCGATCAGACCGGAAGAGGAGTTGGTGGCAAAGGAAATGAGGGCGTGACAGCAGCAGTGAAATCGACGAAATATTCAATAGGATATGTAGAGCCTGCTTATGCCGTGAAAGAGGGCCTTCCCATAGCAGCTTTAAGAAATAAAGATGGCAACTTCGTTCTTCCAACAAATGAAAACGTCATTGAAGCTTTTAAGAGAGGAGCTAAAGAGCTTCCTCCACCAGATCAGTATTGGGGGGATGTTCCATTATCATTTATATATCAAGACGGTCCAAAGACCTATCCTATAGCAGGCGTTTCCTTCGTATTCGTATACACAGATCTTCCTAAAGACAAGAGAGATGCTTTCAAAGCATTCTTTATCTGGGTCTTAACTGAAGGTCAGAGTAGCAGATATGTCTTAAGCGGCTATATACCTCTCCCACCAGAGTTGGCCGGCAAAGCCATAGAATATATAAACACATACATGAAATGATCTTTTTAAATAAATATTTTTGAAGTATTCAAATTTTAAAGGTGATGATTTATGGCCAAAGATCTTTTTTATCTTTTTTCAGTTAATAATATCTTGATCATGATTCTGATTTTTGTCATACTATTTGTATTAATAATCTCTTCAACACCACTATTCGAGAAAGGTTTTTCTAAAGTGGTCTATGTGTTGACATCTTCTATATGGGATCCTGTTCATGATAGATACGGGATCTTTTTTGCAATAGGAGGATCATTAGTAGTAGCGTTAATAGCGATCATCATAGCGCTTATATTATCGATATCAACAGCAGTATTTATAGTAGAGATCTCGCCGTCAAAGATGAGAGCTCCTCTCGAGGTGATGGTTGATCTAGGGGTCGCGGTTCCATCAGTGGTCTACGGTCTCTGGGGGCTTTTTATTCTAACGCCGTTTTTAAGAGATCATGTAATGAAGCCTCTTATAGACAGTATTCCTGTTCTCAAAAATTTTTTAGGCTCTTACAGTCCTTCGGGAACATCTATATTTACAGCTGGTGTATTGCTGGGGATCATGATATATCCGTTTGCGACATCGATAATAAGAGAGGCCATAAAATTGATACCTTTTGATATTAAAGAGGCTTTATATTCTCTTGGACTCACAAAATGGGAGGTTATTAAAAACGAGATCTTTTATATAAAAAACTCTATATTAGCAGGCCTCTTGTTGGCATTTGGAAGAGCTGTTGGAGAAACTGTGGCGGTTGCTATGGTAGTCGGCAATATTGTCAACCCAGAGTTCTACAAGATCTTTATGCCTGGATATACTATCGCAAGTCTTTTAGCTAATCAGTTTTTAAATGCCACAGGGATCATGATACCTATATTATATTTTGCTGCATTAATATTATTCAGCATAGGTTTCATAGTCAACATCATAGTTGCTCTATATCTTCATAGAAGCTTTCATAGGTGACACCCTATGGATCTTAGGAGATTAAAATCTGATCTTATGATCACTGGGATCATAATAATATTTCTGCTAGGAATGATACCTTTGATTCATATATTTCTAACAGTTGCGTGGAGAGGAGTTAATGTTATAGCAAGAGATCCTTTGGGAGTATTATTTAAAGAGCCTCCTATACCAGGATCTGAGGAGCTCGGAGGAATAGGACCCCATGTTCTTGGCTCTCTAATTTTGATAAGCATAGCATCTTTAATAGGGATCCCTATATCAATATTGTCAGCAATATATACTGTGGAGGGCATGAGTAAAAGACTAGGTCCGTTGACATCTCTCCTCGTGAGAATAATGATCGAGTTTCCAACTATTGTAATAGGATTATCTGTATATGGCGCGGTTCTTCTTATCGAGGAATTTATAAACGATCTTGTTAAGATCTTCGGATTAGGAGGACATATTTATATACCGAGGTTCAACCCGATCACAGGTGCAATTGCGCTGGCTATAGTCATGATACCATATGTATACACACAGAGTGAAGACGGGTTCAAAAATATTCCTCATCATATCAGAGAAGCTGTATACTCATTAGGCCTCTCGAGGATCAGAGCATCAATAGTTTTAAGTAGCTATGTCAAATCAGCTCTCTTGTCAGGGATCATGATCGGAGTATCAAAAATATTAAGTGAGACTGCGCCTCTTTTATTCACAGCTTTTGGAAATGATCATTATGTGACTAGATTTCCAGATGTTTTTCTCAACCCGATAGGATCTATGACTCTATGGATCTATAAGGCAGGTCTCTCGCCGTATGACAACTGGATTGATCTTGCATGGGCCGCCGCATTTATACTTCTCATGATCATACTTGTGTTATTTGTTATAAGCAGATACATAATATATAAGAGATGATGGAGATATGAAGAATATTGAGAACAGCTATGTGTTAAGAATAAAAGATCTTAATGTATGGATAGGAGATAGACATGTTCTGAAGAATATTAATCTTGATATTCCTAGAAACACTGTGTTCACTATAATGGGGCCTTCTGGAAGTGGTAAATCAACTCTTTTAAGAACGATAAACAGGATCATAGAGTTATATCAAAATGTCAAGATCTCTGGAGAGATATATTTAGAGAACATAAAAATTAATGATCAGAACACGAGACCTGAGAATGTGAGAAGATTAATAGGAATGGTCTTTCAGATCCCTAATCCGTTGCCGCATCTCTCTATCTATGATAACGTGGCTTTAGGACCTAAATATAATAAACTTGTTAAATCAAAAAAAGAACTTGATGAATTAGTTAAATGGGCTCTTGAGAGAGCATATCTATGGGATGAAGTTAAAGACAGACTTCATGAGCCTGCTCGAGTATTATCTGGAGGACAACAACAGAGACTTTGTATAGCAAGAGCTCTCGCCATGAAGCCTAAGATATTGCTTATGGATGAGCCTACGTCAAATCTAGATCCCGTGGGATCTTCAAAAATTGAAGAGCTGATGATCGAGCTTAAGAAGATTGTCACTATAATCTTGGTGACACATTATCCTTTTCAAGCATCCAGAGTCTCTGATTACGTAGCATTTATATATGATGGTCAGATAATTGAGACAGGACCTGCGGAGGAGATATTTACTAGACCTAAGAATCCTTTGACAGAGAAATTTGTGACTGGGAGAATCGGGTGATCATATGAGGCCTATTGATATATCAATTGAAAGGATCAGGACTAAGTTAAGAGAGATGTCATCGTTAGTAGAGAATCTTGTCAATGAGATGAGCAAAGGAGTATATAAGATAGAAGATGTGAGCGACATAGTTACTAAAATAAGACTTTTAAGAACAGAGATTCATTCACTAGTTATTGAGACTATAGCAAGATTTCAGCCTGTCGCATCAGATCTTAGATATCTAATTGCCAGTCTAGAGATATCATATGGATTATTCAGATTCTCAAGATATGCTCTCGACATGGCATATATGTTTAAAAATCTTCTCGGAGAAGAAGAGAAAGAATGTGATTTCGAGATAACAAGAAAAATGCTTCCACATGTAGTTAAAATGATGAGAGACAGCATAGAAAGCTTTATGTATAAAGATCCTACTATAGCAAACGAAGTTGTTAAATATGATAGTAATGTAGATGTTATGCTGGCCCAAGCGATTGAGAGAGCTAGAAAAGAGATTAACAAATGTACATACTTGGATCTTATAATGGCTATATATCTAGAGAGAATAGCAGATCATTCGGTTTACATAGCTTCAGACACATTATTTCTCATATAATTTTTATATATAGATCAAATATAATATGTGAGAGGATATCTTATGAGCATGCGTCATAAGAAAGCTGAGATAAAAACACAGTCTCTGACAATGATGATCCTGGTGATATTCATAGTTGGAGTAGCAGTTGGATATATAATATCAAGTAAAAACATTGGGAGAGAAGAAGTTGTTGAGAAAACTGTCTACCAGACCCTCACAAGCATCATTGGGCCTTCTATATCTTCATCTAAGAATCTTTCGATACTTTTAGATAAAGATTATTATGGCAATCTAAGCGTTATTCTCTCTAGAGCGAATAAGAGTGTATATGTGATCATGTATGTGATCAAATATGATCCTAAGGATCCTATGGATCCTGTGAATACTCTTCTTAACATATTGATCAATTTATCTAAAAGAAATGTTGATGTGAAAATTATTGTTGATGACGAGACTTATAACAGCTATCCTGAGACGATTAATTATCTCTTGTCTCATAATATCTCTGTCAAGCTTGATGAGAGCTCTGGAAGAACAACTCATACTAAGCTTGTCATTATTGATGGAAAAATAGTCTTCTTAGGATCTCATAACTGGACTCAGTCTGCTCTTCAGAGGAATCACGAGGTCTCAGTATTGATATATGATGAGGATGTTGCAAAGATCTTGCTTAGATACTTTTTTGACATATGGAGTAATGGGAGAGCTGTAAGTTGAGATGATTAAGATCCTTTATATAACCAGAAATATGAATAAGATCAGGGAGATTGAGAAGATTCTTAGGAAGCTTTTTAAAGAAGAGATTTTTTCTGTCGAGGCTCCTTCTAGCGATATTGAGATTATAGAGATACAGTCGGATGATCTGGCTGATATAGCTTTGTATACGTTAAGAAAAGCTCTTGAGAAGATAGATATTGAGAAGTGGGATATTATTATGAGAGAAGACTCAGGCTTATTTATAGAGGCTTTAAACGGTTTCCCAGGGCCCTACTCAAGCTATGTATATAAAAAGATCGGTCTTGACGGCGTATTAAAACTTTTAGAGAGACATGAGAATAGAAGAGCTTTTTTCAAAGCAGTTGTGGCGTACAAGATCAAAGGGGTAGATGATACGTTCATCTCATCGGGAGAGGTATATGGGGTGATCAGTAGAGAGGCGAGAGGCTCAGAAGGCTTCGGCTTCGACCCTATATTCATACCTGATGGATATGACAAAACTTTTGCCGAGTTAGGTGAAGATATAAAGATCATGCTTAGTCATAGGACAAAAGCTATTTTGAAAGCCATTGATCATTATTTAAAAACTGTTAGTAACAAGTTATATCATATCTCTGTGGAGTAGAAATTTTTAAACCTTCTCTCTCAAATTTTAGACGGGCAATAATGTATGTCATCTAAAAAATACATATATGCATTTCATGAGGGAGATTGGAGAGACAAAAAACTTTTGGGAGGAAAAGGATCCTCTCTCGCGCAGATGACCCAGATAGGACTTCCAGTGCCGCCAGGGTTCACAATAACTACAGAGGCTTGTAGAGATTTTTATAGTCTCAAGAGAGATGAGATCGATTCTTTGGTTAAAGAGCTGGAGAAAAATCCTCCTCCACAAGTTAGAGACGAGATCATTAGAAAGATCTGGTCTATAATAGACTCTCTAGATCTACCTCAGGGCCTTATGGATCAGGTTATGGAATATATGAGATGGCTTGAGAAAGAGACTGGCAAGAAATTTGGCGCCGTCGAGGGCATGCCTCTGCTTGTCTCCGTAAGATCTGGAGCAGCTTTATCAATGCCTGGTATGATGGATACAGTACTTAATCTAGGTCTTAATGACGAGACCGTTAAGGCTTTAGCCAAAGTTTCTGATAACGAGTGGTTTGCATATGACTCTTACAGAAGATTTCTACAGATGTTTGGCAGGATCGTTCTTGGAATAAATGAGAAGCTATTTGATGAAGCATATAAAAAGATTGAGGAGGAGTTTAAGAGAGATGCTGAGAAAAACTTTTCTGAAGAACTTGAGAAGATAAAAAGAGAATATCCTAAATATAGTTTGAGACTTGATGCACAGCCTCCACGAGATATAGCTCCTAATTTGTGGAGAAGATCTGTTGATTATCTGAAGAGGCTTGTTGATGAATATAAAAAGATTATAAAAGATAACTGGGGAGAGTTTCCGCAGGATCCTGTGAAACAGCTTGAGCTGGCTATTAAGGCTGTCTTCAGGTCTTGGATGAATCCTAGAGCAATATTCTATAGAATAGCTAACAAAATAACGCCAGACATGGCTGACTGCACAGCTGTCAACATAGTGACTATGGTGTTTGGAAACATGGGCTGGAACTCAGGCACCGGAGTATATTTCACAAGAGATGTAGCCACAGGAGAGAACAGACCTTATGGAGAGTTTCTGCCTAATGCTCAAGGAGAAGATGTTGTCGCAGGGATCAGAGTTCCATATGATCTTGAGGAGCTTAAGAAGATGATGCCTGAGAATTATGAGAAGCTTATAAAAGCAGGCAAAGAGTTGGAGAAGCTTAATAAAGATGTTATGGATATAGAATTCACTATAGAAAATGGAAGATTATATTTCTTACAAAATAGAGCAGCCAAGATGACTCCTATAGCAAGAGTTAAGACAGCTGTTGAGATGGCTTTAGAAGGCATTATAACGAAAGAAGAGGCTATATTAAAAGTGCCTCCAGACACAGTACAGAAGCTATTGTATCCAACAATTGATCCTAAGGTTAAGGCTGTGGCAATAGCGAAAGGTCTGGCAGCATCTCCCGGAGCCGCCAGCGGCCAGGTAGTTTTTGATCCTGATGATGCTGTTGAGTGGGCTAAGAAAGGTAGAAGAGTTATTTTAGTGAGAGTAGAGACTAAGCCTGATGATGTTCATGGATTTTATGCTGCAGTCGGCATATTGACCTCTAGAGGAGGAATGACTTCTCATGCAGCAGTTGTTGCCAGAGGAATCGGAAAGCCTGCTGTTGTAGGTGCAGAGTCTATAATCATTGATTATGAGAAGAAGATGTTTAGAGTAGGAGATGTAGTGGTCAGAGAGGGAGACTGGATCACTATTGACGGTAGCACTGGAAATGTGTATCTGGGAGAGCTTCCTACAGTGTTGCCTGAGGTCAAGGGCGAGTTAGAGACTTTATTGAAATGGGCTGATGAGATAAGAAAATTAGGTGTGAGAGCTAACGCCGATGTTCCTGAGGATGCTGAGATCGCAAGAAGATTTGGTGCAGAAGGAATAGGTCTTCTAAGGATCGAGAGAATGTTCAGAAGACCTGAGAGACTGGAGGTTCTGAGAAAAATTATTCTTGCAGAGAGCAAAGATGAGAGAGAGAAATATCTGAAAGAACTTGCCAAAATGATTAAGCCAGACTTCAAAGAGATGCTTAAGATCATGGATGGCCTTCCAGTCGTCATAAGACTTATAGATCCTCCGCTACACGAGTTTCTACCTTCGCCAGAGGAGGTTTTAAAACAGATCTATGATGTCAGAGAGAGTATGAGAGATGCTGAGAGAAAAGGAGCCAAAGATCTATCGGAGTATCAGAACAAACTTAAAGAACTTGAGTGGCTTTATAAAAGAGTTTCAACATTAAAAGAACATAACCCGATGCTTGGCCACAGAGGTGTTAGAGTAGGCGTCACATATCCAGAGTTTTACTATTATCTCGCCAGAGCAATGATTGAGGCTGCTGCAGAGCTTATTAGAGAAGGTTATAAGCCTGTTCTTGAAATAATGATTCCACAGGTTGCTCATGTCAACGAGATTAAATTTGTTAAACAGAAGGCTATTCTGCCAGCTTTACAAGATGTTGAGAGAGAATATGGAGTGAAGATACCTGTTAAAATAGGGACTATGATAGAGACTGTCAGAGCAACATTAACAGCCGCAGAAATAGCTAAAGAAACTGATTTCTTCAGCTTTGGAACAAATGATCTTACTCAAGCAACATTCAGCTTCAGCAGAGATGATGCAGAGAACAAATTCCTGCCACAATATCTGGAGCTTGAGATACTTAAAGAAAACCCGTTTGAGACAATAGATGTAGAAGGAGTCGGAAGACTAGTTGAGATGGCAACAAGAGAAGGCAAAAAAGCGAACCCGAACCTAGAGGTGGGCGTATGTGGAGAACACGGTGGAGATCCAAAGTCAATAGAATTCTTCTATAAGGCAGGATTAGACTATGTAAGTGCTTCACCATATAGAGTTGCTGTGGCAAGACTGGCGGCGGCGCAAGCAACAATTAAACATATGAAAGGTGTTGAAGCAAAGAAACTAGTTGGAGAATAGATTTCTTCTGCCTGCATATTATAAAGTTTTTTAACAACTTTTAGACCAAATTTTTATTGCTAGATCTATATGATTTTATAAGTAAGACATGAGAACAAGTCGTATCACTAAGAGAAAACTGTTAATCATACTATTATTAGTCGGATACTTCTCTAACATATATTAGATCTGAACCAGATTAGATATGAATATCAACGCCATGATCAACAGTATAACTATTTTGATTGTTTCTTTAATGTCATAGTTGAAGATGAAATTTCTATACTCTATTGTCGACAACCCTTCTTCATAAAGATCTATGTATTCATCAAATAATAATATGCTTACTCCCAGGCTTTTCCACGTTTCAGTCTCTTTTAATCTAGAAACCATGAGGCTGTCTCTAAGATCTTTTAGTAGATGAGGTGTTATTCTCCATGTGAGCGACGGGATCATCGCAATATTCTGGTTCTTTTTAATAATCTTCTTAATCAGCCAGGATATCTCTACAGGATTTATTATTTGAGCTATCACGAGACCTAATGTTGAGATTATAAACACTCTGAGGACTACATCTATGATTTTAATAGGATCTGGGGAAAATATTGATGCCAAGAACATATACCATATCGTAGGGATAGACCCTAATATCACAACTGGTTTCAGAACAAGATATCTTCTTCTTAATAATATAAATATTATGTATAGAGTTGCTCCAGAGATCTTTAGATAAAGATCTTTACTGATGATCATATATATTATCTCTACATAAAAGATTATGTTAAGCAGAAGAGGAGTATGTCTAACAGGATTGTCGTCACCTATAAATACAGAGTTGAACAAAAGCTCTACGAGATACTCTATTAATATTCTGAAAGATCTTAATTTATCTGATATATATGATCTCATCGGAAACAGCCTCTACATGAGGATCATGAGAAGATATTATGAAAGTGAATCCTTTTTCAGCATATTCTCTCATAAGTCTTAGCATCAAATATTTATTAAAAGGATCCAGCCCAACAGTGGGCTCATCTATAAAAACAAATCTTCTCTTCATCCCAATTGCCGAGAGGAATGCTACTCTTCTTCTCTCACCACTACTCAATCTTTTGATAGACAAAAACTTCTTCTCAACATCAATATTAAGTTTTTTAAGAAGCTCTACCTCTCCTCTTAATTCCTCCTCTACGATAGGCTCTGTGAAAAATAGAAATGGATTGTCAGGCACATATATGATGTTTCTTCTCACAAAATCTTCATCTATATTCTCGTAACAGACCTCGACAAGATCTTTATATCTACTATTGACAATTCTCTCGATAAGCAGTTTAAGAAAAGTTGATTTTCCAGATCCTGACACGCCTTTTACTAGAATAATCTCTCCTTCACATATAGATCCCTCAAGATCTTTTAATAAGATCCTTTCGCTTCCAGGATATTTAAAATATTTTATTTTAAAAGATATACATCTTCTTTTTTCATCAACAGATCTTTCTTTCGATAAGCTTCTTAATTTCTCTAAAAAATTATTATAAACATCTTTGTAAAAGCTTGATTCATATTCTACAATAGATCTGTTCTCAAAAACATATATTTGATCAGTATATTTTTTCCACAGATCTATTCTATGATCAGTTATTATAATAGAGAGATTGTTCTTCAAAGAAAATTTGTAGAGAGTTTCTGCATAAAGTTCTGCATTATCTTTATCTAAATATGAAGTAGGCTCATCAAGTAACAAAAGATCTTTTTTAGATAAAAATGCTTTTAACAATAGAAGTCTCTGGGTCTCTCCAGCGCTTAAAGTATATGTAGATCTATTGTATAAATGTAGAAGTCCAAGCTCTTTCAAAAAATTTTTATAGTTCATAGGATCTTTTTCAGAAGATCCTGTTGAAAAAATCTCTGACCATACATATGGCGTTGCAATGCCAAACCAAGGCTCTTGAGACATATAAAAAACTTTTCTATATATCTCTTTTAAAGATGGTTGAAAAAAGCCTCCAACAGATCCTTTGAATATCCTAGGTATCGAGCCTGAGAGTATTCTTAAAAAAGATGTTTTGCCAGATCCTGATGCTCCTGTCAGAAGTATTATGCTAGAGCCTTCGACATCAAGATCTATAGAATGAAAAATTATGTTATTATCAAATGATAATGACGCCCCTCTTATCTTTATAATGTTCATTCAAGAGCTCTCCTAATAAAACTTATTATTGAGAGAGATATTGTCAACCCAGCGATCATCTGACCTATATTTATAGGATACTCAAAAAATGCCGCCTGAGGAGCTATTCCTTGTAGAGGATTTGATATGAAGTATTCATAAAGTAGATATCCAGTGGGCATTATAAGACCTCCTAAGCCTATTGACAGTGCTATTGGAAGATGTCTTTTTCCTCTCACACTTATCATATAGATCATGATTAAAGCCACTATAACACCTATTAAAATCCAGATCCACCATTCGATACTTGTGCTGGTGCTCACAAGAATCATTTGATAACCTAATATGTTAATAGGTACTGAGCTGATCTCGACCTCGCCACTCCACAATATTATGCCGGTGAAACTGATTAGAAAACCTGCTAATATAGCTGTCGCTATTGATGCCGCCTCAAGTTTTAATCTCTCCACCTTAGATAATCTTCTCATGAGATAAGAGACTACATATCCTTCTGTAAATTTAATTAATAAAGTTCCTGGCGCAAATATCGCATAGCCTGTCAAAAGATCTGCTAGTGCAGATCCTATTCCACTGGCCAATCCTGTGATCAATGGTGTGGATAGATAAGCTATTGTGTATATAGCTGATTCACCGAGATTAAAATATCCTCGTGTGGCAGGCGTATAGATCTGTAGTATCACAGTTGCCACAAATACTGTTGCTGTATATACTGATAATCTGATCTCTTCTCTCATTACATTCAACCATTTAGATGAGAAATTTTTTATCTCATAAGATTTTCTCTCAATAGATCTTTCAAAAATTTGATTCTTATCTCATGAGATAATAAAAGATCTTGTCTGTGACCATATAGATTCTTCTAGGTCTTCCAGGAGTCTCTTCATCTGATAAAACAGGCTCTATCAATCCTTTATTCACAAGATCTTTTATATGATTATATACTGTTCTCAGACTGATTTTCACACCATATGTTGTCTCAAGAATTCTCCACACTCTATAGACCGGCGCCCCACCTTCTTCTAACAAGATCTCTAGTATCTTCTCTTTAACAAATCCAAGACCTATCTTATCAGTCTTCTCCTCTTTCAATACGATCTTCATGACGGCCGGATCATGTAGAAGACCTCCTCCAGTGAATAAGACGATAACGTCATCTAGACCTTCTACATGTTCAGAATGTAAAGCTGCTATAACAGAGGCGTTAACAGGATCTATGGGTAGAGCCTCTTCTCTGCTCATCTCTCTAATACTCTCTAGGATCATTTCATCAGAGACTTCTATAATCTCATGATCTGTCTGTCTCAACAGCTCATCTAAATATTCTTTTAATAAAGGCTTCTCAGATCTGATCTCGCTTAATAGAGGGCTCTCTCCTTTGCTTCTAACTCCTATAAACATAGTCTTAAGATCAAGTTTTTTAGCTAATATAGCTAAAGAGATCATTAGAGCTCCGTCTCCCACAGGAAGAATGATGGCGTCAGGAGGTTTCTTAAGCTCATATAATATCTCGAAAAGTATTGTCTGATAACCATTCATTAAATAAGGATCTGCAGGCGATATATATATTCTCTCAGGAGAGATCTTAGAGTAATATCTCATTATATTGAGAGCATGTTCAAAATCTTCAACAAGTTTCACTTTAGAAGCTACTAACATAGTTCGATAGATCTTGTATGGAAGAGTGTCTGCTGGGAGAATTGCAAAAGATTTTAGATTAGCTCTTCGAGCATAAGTCGCTAAGGAGATCGCATGATCTCCTCTAGATATTATGTTGACACTTCTGAATCCTCTGTTTTTAATAAGAGAGATGAGATATGCAGATCCTCTGTCTATAAATAGATTATTAGGATTTCTAGACTCATCTTTAAAAAACAGATTTTTAATCCTATATTTTTTATTGATAGACTTGCTCCTGAGCAATGGCGTAGAACCTTCTTTCAAAGATATTTTATAAGATAGATCTTGTTCTAAAAAACCTTTTGACCATCTCCACACACCTTCATCCTCAACAGGCTCAGGAACTCGATCAATAACTGGTATCAACGGATTGCCACATACAGGACATCTATTAATGATCTTGTCTTCAAATCTCTTCTCAAAATAACCACAATAGAGACAGACATATCCTCTCTCAACTTTCTTAAGCAGTAAATCTAACGTCTCTATAGATCTGCACCTGTCCAGATATATTATGATGTTATCTATTTAAAATTATTTAACATTACAAAGATCGTACTATTTAATTATATACTTATCTTTAGAACCGAAAAGACTTTACATGTCATGAGAAGATCTGTCGAAGAAGTCTCATCTGATATATGGATATATAATCCATATATTTATTAATATCTCAGACATATTATATTTGATTATGAACAAAGGCTGATCTTTATGTCATATGAGATCATAGATCTTATGAATAGATGGAAAATTTTTGCTGAGGATCTAGATTCTAGACATGTTTTATTCATGTTTTTCATAGCTTCAACAAAGACCTCGACCATACCTGGGATCAGTGTCGCAGGCCCAGATCCTTTCTCAACTCTTTATACCCCCACGTTAGATGTAGAATATCTTGTGTTAGGAAAGCCGAGGACTATTGATATGGTTCCTATAACTCCAGAGGGCATTCCGACGCCAGCATTAATAACAAAAGCTGTTTTTAATCTTATTAAACCTTCTTATCTTATAGTTGATTCAGGGGTTTTCAGAGAGCCTAAGATCCCTTTCATATCTATTCCACATAAGACTGTAGGTGGAAGAATTGATGAAGAAGATGCTTTACCAAAAGATTTTGCACATAAGATCTTTGAAGAAAGCAGGATCTTAGGGAGAATGTTATCAAATAAAAAGATGTTCATTATAATAGGAGAATCTATGCCTGGAGGAACGACGACAGCGATGAGCATCATCGAGTCTTTAGGCTTTAAAGGACTTGGAAGAACAAGCAGTTCTTCACCTAATAATCCTGTTAAACTTAAGATAGATGTGTTTAAGAAAGCTTTGGCTAGACAAGGATCTTTTTCTTCTGATTATGATGTCTTTAGATTAATAGAGATTTTCGGAGATCCTTTGCATATCTCTATAGCAGGTTTCGTCATCGGAGCCTTAGAGAGAGAATCTAAGATAATGTTGGCAGGAGGAACACAGATGTATGCAGTCTTATCTATTTTAAAAAGACTTAAAACAGATCTGAATGGCAAGATCATTGTTGGAACAACAAGATGGATCGTTGAGGACATTACTTCAGATATTAAAGGTCTCGCGAGAGAAATCTCTCCAGAAGTTCCTCTGTTATATACTAAAATAGATTTCAAAGACTCTCCTTATGAAGGTCTTAAATATTATGAGAAGGGGTATGTGAAAGAAGGAGTAGGAGCAGGAGGATCTATATTAACCGCTCAGATCATATATGGCTTATCAATAGATGAGATTAAGAAAGAGATCTTTCGAGAATACGAGAGATTAATAGGGTCTGGATATGTTAAAGAGAATAGATAAGGCTGATGATAAAACTATTGTCATCGAATTCAGTAGACCTATGAAGACTGTCTCAACAGTACCTGTGATGTCTATAAATGGTGTAGATGACACAGGTATTATTGATAAAATAGTTTTTCATAATGTTTTTGAAGAACTAGATCTTTTGTATAAAGATTTGATAAGTTATTACATAAGGATCCTTAGAAGACTAGATCTTGACAAAGGCATGATCTTTTTAACAGCAGCATCTCTCGACAATATGAAGAGGATATCATTATTTGATGACAATGTCGAGATATTTATGACGATAGGTTTTGAGCCTGCATCATGTATAGAGTATGAGAATATTTTCGAACCTTTAAAAATCTCTACAATAAATATTGTTGTCGCAACAAATTATCCTCTCACAATAAATGCTATGACAGATCTTTTGAAAACAATTGTTGAAGCAAAAACTTTAGCATCTTCAGACATATTATTAAGATGTAGATCAAGATCTAGTGGCACGATAACAGATGCGATAGCGATATTAAGACCTGCAGAGGTTGAGGAGAAGATACTTTTCGCAGGGATCGCAACTTATATTGGCAATAAGATAGCTAGAGAAATATATAATGCTGTGAAGACAGAGTATTTTAGAAAAGGAGAGGAGTATTATCTAAAAAATATATTAGGTCTAGATCTTAAGGAGCTTTTAGAAATATTTTCAGATGTTTACAGACGAGCCCCTCTACCAGATGTTGATGAGAAGATTATATTAAAAGAGGCAGAGGATCTTTTGAGAGAGTTTCTTAAAGATCCTAATGTGTGGAGCATGATTATAGCTGCCAGAGAACTTGATCTTCATGGGATAGCTGAGACGATTCCATATCTTACTCGAAGTGAGTATAAAAGTGATTCTAAGAAGATCGTGGCTGACGAGATCATAGGGATCTCATTGGCTATGTATTTATCAGGTCTCAAAGGATTGTTCGCCATGTATTGGATCGAGAGATTAAAAGAAGATAAGTCAATAAAATATTTTACGCAGGATAACATGTTTGAAGATGATATTATATCAGCAATTATAGCCTCATTATTGACACGCATCTTAGACAAATATATGTCGAGAGGTCTCTCATGACGAGTACAAGTCTTATTAATATATGCCTGATCATGGCGGGAGGATCTGGATCAAGATTTAAAGATCCTTTGAAATATATGAGAGAAATATGTGGAGAGAGCATATTAAAAAGACTTATAAGACAATTAAAACTAGTTTGTGTCAACATTATTATCGTAGCCTCTGATAAGTCTTTGTATAAGATATCTGATTTATGCAGAGAAGATTTTAATATAGACTGTGTAGAGACCTCGGGACATGATTATGTATCAGATCTAATCATAATGTTGTCATCTATAAGAGCAAGGCCGATATTAATATCAGGAGCTGATGTCTTCATAAGATCTATAGATATCTTGATAGATTTTATAAACAAAGCTTTCAGTCTTAAAGATGCTAATATCATAAACTTAGCAGTGTATGAAAATGATCAGGAGAAGCTCATTGGGTTATCAATATTTTTTGATGATAGAGGTGTTTGGAGAAACATCTCATATGATTCTGATGAGGTATTTGATATAGACACATATGAAGATCTGAGGAGAGCAGAGAATGTATGTAGATAAAAAAATGTGTAGATTTCATGGAGGCCGATATTCTGAGAATATTAAGATAGACTTCTCAACACCTATAAATCCTATAGGCCCACCAAAATTTTTAGAAGATCTTATTAGAGAAGCTGTTGAGAAAAGATTATATATGTTATATCCTGATTATGAATATAAGACTCTTCGTGAGGCAGTCTCAGAGTTTTATAATCTAAATCCGGAGCATATAGTTTTGATAAATGGAGTTGCAGAAGGGATCAATCTTATATTGACATGTTTAAGAACTAGAGATCTGATAGTTTTTGAGCCTACTTTCGGAGAATATAGATGTCTAACAGATATTCTCGATATCAATCTAAGATCGATTCCTTATCTCGAGAGAGAAGATTTTTATTATATTGATGAAGATTCTTTCAAGAGATCGATACGAGATGTTGATAAAGAAGGGATTGTCTTACTCTCGAATCCTAATAATCCTACTGGAGCTTATGTTGATAAAGATCTTGTGGCAAACATAATTAATTTATCTAAGAATATGACTGTTATCATAGATGAGGCATTCATAGATCTTTGCGAGAAATGCTCGTCTGTACTAGAGCTTGTCAAAGAGTTTGATAACTTGGTTGTTCTGAGAAGTCTCACAAAAACATTTTCAGTCCCAGGTCTTAGAATAGGATTTATATATACTGAGAATAAAAAGATTCTCGAGACAATAGATCTATGTAGACAGCCTTGGAATATAAATAGTATAACATCATATGTCTTCTCACATGTTTTAAAAGAATATAAAAAGGATCTTTATGAATACATATCTTCATCAAGAAAGATCATTGAGATAGAGAGAGAGTTTTTATACAATAGTTTTCGAGACCTAGGGATAAAAGTCTATAGATCATATGCTCCATTTTTGTTGCTCAGACATTTCAAATATAAGGCAGAGGATGTCATTAAAATTCTTAATAATCATGGGATTCATGTGAGAGACGCCTCTAAATACCCGTTTTTAACTCCTTATCATATAAGAGTGTCTGTGAGACTTAGAGAAGATAATGAATATCTCGTGAAGGTGTATAAAGAAAGTGGCATCAGATAAAGATAGATTCAGAGTTTTAAGAGAGTTCAGAGCATTGCTATCATTAACAACGATACTGCCCTCTGGAGTCTTCTCATTAGAAGAGGCTGCAAGAGGTTTTTACATGATCAATATTATAGGTCTTTTGGAAGGCGTCATGATCACTCTAATTCTCTATATGTTAAAGACTTATGTCCCAGATCTATTGTTGTCATCTCTATATGTTATGTTTCATATAATGCTCACAGGAGGGATCCATTTAGACGGTTTCGCAGATTATTCTGATGTGATAGGATCAAGAGCTCGAGGCTTAAAAGCTATAGAGATCCTTAAAGATCCGAGGAAAGGATCTTTTGCAATAATTATGTTAGGAATAAACATGTTTTTATCGCAATCTAGCATGTACATTATATTGTCGTCAGATTTTTTTCTAACAATTTATCCAGAGCTGATCTTTTTATATGTTCTATCTGCAGAGTCTATGTATATAGTGTCATTATTAGGTCGTGAAGAGCCTTATCAGGGGCTTGGCAGGTTGTTTATCTCATATTCTAAAGAAAAGATCAATATATTTAAAAATTTATTGTTGATGTTCATAATAACATTGTCTATGATCTTTATGTCTGCACATAAAATGCTTGTGTTGATCAGCATTATATTATCTGTGTTGATCAGCTATATCATCTATATAGATGCTGACAGAAGACTAGGCTTTGTCAATGGAGATGTCTTAGGTTTTTCTTATGAGACGGTTAGAATATCAAATCTGGTGTTGATCAGTGTGTTGTGTAGATATATCTGATCTATTATTAATAAAAGATCTGAAGGAATGCATGTTGATACTAATATTGGCTCATCTTCTAGATTTTGTCTATCCATTTCATAAAGGTTTGTTACTAAAGATCCATCCGGTGCATACATCATATTTCATGGCTCTAAGACTTGGAAAACCTTATTCATCTAAGATAAGAGGAGTATTAGTCTGGCTTCTTGTTGTATCATCTCATCTGATCATATATGCTTTGGCAATTATAATCTCGGGAGTTATAAATAGATTAATATGGATCCTTGTCTTATCTTATGTTCTCAAAACTTCTATATCATTAAAATTGTTAATAGATATAGTTCATAACGTAGGCAAATGTTTTGAGAAGAGAGATATTGAATGCGCCAGATATTGGACACAACAGATTGTTAGGAGAGACGTGTATAAACTTGATGAGAGACATGTGGCTTCAGCCTCAATAGAATCTCTTGCAGAAAGTCTTGTGGACGGCTATATCTCACCTCTTTTCTATTTTATTTTCTTAGGACCTTTAGGAGCTTTGTTTCAGAGGATAGTTAATACATTAGATGGAGCTCTTGGATATAAGAATGAGAGATATAGAGAAGTGGGATGGTTCTCAGCTTTTATGGACACATTATTAAATTACGTGCCGGCCAGGATCACTGCTCTACTAATAATAATATTATCGCCTATAAATAAGAGAAGTATTAGAGAATCATATGAGATATGGAGAAGAGATCATAACAAAACTGAGAGTATAAATGCTGGCCATCCGATGTCTGCGATGGCAGGATCGCTAGGGGTCATATTAGAGAAGCCTGGTTATTACAGGCTGGGTGAGGATCTTGTTGAAGAGCCTTATCATATTCTGATTAAAAAAGCTATAAGAATATCATTATTAGTTGCAATGATCTTTTTCATTATAATCATCATCATGAGGACATTAATAACAATATTAATAAGCCTCTAGCTTGTACAACACGATCATTATAGCATTAATATCAATATATTCTTTGATAACAATTATATTTGAGGAGACCGTTTAGTGAGGGAGCAGTGTTGAGAAGTAGAGAGACTCCTCATGATCTAATAGATCTTTTGCCGCCTTTAGAGAGGAAGGCTTATGACATAATTAGTAGCAAAAGCAGAGAGGGAGGTATTACACAAATAGAGTTGTGGAGGATCTTGGGTATAGATAGTAAAGAAGGCTCAAAGATCGTTCTTAAACTTATGAGAAGAGGTCTTGTAGTGAGAAAAGAGATCGAGACTAATGGAAGAAAATCTTATGTTCTTACTCTACCAGGACATCTATTGAATAAAGAGGATCTTCCTACGCTGGTTAATATAAATCTTATTGAAGAGATCCCATGTTTCACATGTAGCTTATTAAGTGTCTGTGTATCATCAGAAGAAAGTCTGTGGATGACTTGCCCTAAGATGAGCGAGTATATATCTAGAATTCGAAAGTGAGGATATTGAGATATTCTAGAGACATAATATCTCAGAGCACCATCTTTGGAGAGATATATGAGTACATAGAGAGCAGAAGATCAATAATTGATAAAAAGATTCTTGATGAGATAAAAGATTATGAGACAGAGATTAAAGAGATCGCCAGATATATAACAGACGGAGGAAAAAGACTTCGAGGAGTTCTCACAATATTAGTCTCAGAGGCTCTGGGAGGATCTATAGATGATGCTTTGGATGCAGCAGTCGCTATAGAGATGGTTCACTCAGCATCTCTCGCATTAGATGATATAATAGATAAAGATCTTTTCAGAAGAGGAAGACCTTCGACATGGATCAAATTTGGGATCTCTCAGACGGTTTTAGTATCAAATTTTCTGATCCCAAAGGCTCAGCTTATGATAAAGAAATATGGTTTCGAGGCCTTGTTAAATGTTATTCAATCATGGCTTCACGCAACATTAGGAGAGATCTTAGATGCATTTGGAAGTCTCGAGAGATTATTACCTCATGATTATGAGAGAATAATAGATCTTAAGACAGGATCTGTGTTTAAAATGGCTGCATATTTAGGAGCAAAAGCATCGAAAGCTTCTGAAGAAGTTGCCGGAAAAATTTCTGAGTACGGAGAGTACTTAGGAAGATCTTACCAGGTGGCAGATGATCTTACAGATGTATTAAGCGAGGATCCTGACAAAAAGAAGAGCAACAGCGTTAGATTATTTATCAGATGGATAGGTTATGAAGATAGAGAACTATTAGTAAACGAGGCTTCTAAAAGAATCATTTATTATCTCGAGAGATGTCTTGAGAAAGTTAAAGATGTCTCTAGAAACAGATATAGTGAGTATCTAATTGTTTTTCCAGTGTTTGCGGTATATTCAATATTAAGAGAGGCTGGCGAGGTGGGTCTAAAAATTTTTTATGAGAAGATTTATCCGAATATCAACATCATGTATACAAAGATCATTGAGAAATAATTTTTTATTTTATTAAAAATTTCTCTTCTAAATATCTTAGGAACACCGTAGGATCCACCTCTATATCTAAGGATCTTTTTAATAACTCTCTCGGCGGATATATAGATCCATACATATGAATCTTTTCTCTAAGCCATTTCTTAACAGGCTCGAACCTTAGATTTCTCACGTTATCTGCAAGATCGATTTCTTTAGACATTTTATCTCTTATATGTGCCGCTATTAAAGTGCCGAGCGAATATGATGGGAAGTAACCTATTGAGCCAGAGCTCCAGTGAATATCTTGTAAAACTCCTTCTGAATAAGTCTTAGGACGGATCCCTAGGAGCTTCTCCATATAATCATTCCAGAGCTCAGGAAGATCTTCAGTCTTAATCTCTTGATTTATCATCATATTCTCCAGCTCAAACCTCAAGACTATATGAAAGTTGTATGTGACTTCATCAGCATCAACTCTGATCAGGCCAGGCCTCACTATATTGAAATATCTATAGATCTCTTCAACATCATATTTTCCCCTGAGATCTAGATTATCAGCCAAAAGATCATATATAGCATATATAAATTCTCTGCTTCTACCAATAATATTCTCCCAGAACCTCGACTGAGACTCATGGATCCCCATAGACACTCCTGAAGCTAGCGGCGTAAAGCTTAGTCTCTCATCAATCTGAAGCTCATATAATGCATGGCCGAACTCGTGGATAACTGAGAACATAGTTCTTCTAAAATCTATGCCTTCATATCTTGTTGTTATTCTCACATCTCTAATACCCATGTTAGTTGTGAAAGGATGTGCTGACACATCTAATCTTAGTCTTCTCCTGTCATAGCCGAAGATCTCTAGAATTTTTTCATTAACTTTCCTCATAACATTGACGTCATAAGACATATTCTCCAACGGACATGGTCTGGAGAAATATCCATCACTTAATATTTTATCAAGTATCTTCTTAAGCCCGGGAACAAGTTTATCAACTATTCTCTTAAACTCGTCTGCTGTAAGACCTTCCTCATAAAGATCTAGGAGAGCGTCATAAGGATTCTTCTCATAGCCTAAATAATCAGCGATCTTTATATTAAGACTTACAAGCTTATCAAGATACGGCTTAAATTTCTCGAAATTATTTTCTTTGCGAGCATTTCTCCACACTACATTAGCCTCAGATGCTGTCTTAGAGAATTCTGCGATGATCTCTGGAGGAACTTTAAGATAATATTTTAAACTTCTTCTCAACACTCTTATAAGAGCTCTCTCATATATAGTGGGATCCTCTATCTTCTCTAAGGCCTCTATTTTCTCTAAAAAGCTTTTATCAGTGATCAGCCTTTGAATCAATGTGGCAATCTCAGATAAAGCTATGCTTCTCTCAAATACGCCATCTTCAGGCATGTAAGTCTCCTGATCCCAGCTTAAAAGTGATGTGGCGTGATTAAGAGCCCATATAGTTTTATAAGATCTTAAGAGCTCTTGACTTTCTTTATGTGGGAAATACTCTTGATCAAATTCGCTCATTAAATACACCTTTTAATTATGTACTGATGTTGAAAATAAAAATCAATATCTAACAGAGTTTTTTGATCATGAGATATGCGTCGCCTCCATCTTTATAATACCTCTTTAGTATATCCACGATATCATATCCAAGTTTTTTATACATCTTCATAGCCTCTTCATTATCTACTCTAACCTCTAATTTTGATATACAGACTCTCTCTTCGACAAAATATTTCTCAGCCATAGCCATAAGTCTCGAACCTATTCCTCTTCTTCTAAAGCCGGGGTCTACGCATATCGATATTATATGACCTGTCTCTCCGCCTTCTATTATTCCTATTATATATCCAATTATAATCTTCTCAGGGATCTTCTCTGCCAATATAAAAAAGTTTTTTGGAAATCTCATGTAAAAGAGAAGTAGCTGAGGCGGGTAAGCATCTTCTCTGAAACATTTTATCTCTAATCTATATAGATTCGTAAGATCTTTATCATCAGCTTTTCTAAAAATCACTTCATCAATGATCTTTTGATCCATTTATTATCATCCTCATAGAAAGCTGAAGAAGGAGAATGAAAAGATCAATATGAAACCTGTTATCGTCAAGATCTGTATTACATCTGATAATTTCTTTGGAAGTATTATAGAGAGTATTTTTCCTCCATCTGTTATATACAGTGGAGCCGCATTTATTATAGCCAGACTTATATTTATAATACTCAGCCACACTAATATTCTGATAAAAGCCTCGAGAGACCACAGTCTTATGTAGCCTTTCTCCTCAGGAATTATTAATGCTCCCATGAAGAAGTTGACTAGAGGTATTGAGACGCCGTCAAATCTAACTCCTATGATCGATAGATTAGATGGTTTGTGAACTACAGCTTCTAACATGGTTCCATTAGGATATACTCCTTTTATTATTAGAGTAATGTTTTCATCAGGTCTAAAATAGTTATTTCTATACTCAATGAACCTCTCTAGAGAGATTATTCTGCTATCATTTATATTCGTGATAAGAAGACCAGGTCTAATACCTGCCTCATATGCTGGAAGACCGGGCTCAGCCCATTGAATCACTGCTCCCTGAACTATTCCTAGATAAGGTGTTATATTCAATATAAAAAGGATTAACAAAAAAGATATTGCGAATATGATCATGTTGAATAGCACGCCTGCTGAAAGGATCCTTAGAGATTTTCTTTTAGATTTCAACATCTCATTATCATCAACCTCCACAAATGCTAATGGCATGAAAAGAAATATTCCAGCACCATAGCTTTTGAGATTTATCTCATCTATTTTAGCAGCAATAGCATGTCCAAGCTCGTGAGCAACAACTGATATTCCTATTGCCACGAGAAGATATATGATATCTTCTCCTTGTATAGTTAATCCAGGTATTATAGGCGCCACTGGAGGAGCTCCTGAGACGCCTCTCCCCCCTAAAAACATGTTTTTTATAAAAGAGATCACATAACCTATTCCTACAAAGAACACACCTACATAGAAAAGGATCATTGATATAAACGCTATTAAAACTCCCGAGCTGATCAAAATGTCCAGCCATCTCTTTTTCTGCACTTTATTAAGAAGATCTAAAGCGCCTCTTCTTTTAATTAATATTGTGAATATTGATATCTCCAGACCAATCTTAGACAAAAATTTCCTTCCACTCTCTGTCTGATTAATAAGAAAAAGGATCAACTCAAAAAACGTTATGTATAAAAGAATTAGAAGTATCTCTTGTTGAGTCATCTATTTCTCATCTGAAAATTTAATGTGTGAGAACATAATAAAGTTTTGACAATGAATCTTCTGATACAATCTTTTGATCTTTATATTCTCTGAAGAGATCTATAAACATGTTCTTCAGAAGATCTTTCTTTGTCATCATGTTATTAAGTATGTCTCTGATTTCTTGACAAAGTTCTTCAGAGAAGATTTTTTCTTCACAGAAATAATTAAATTCTTTATCATCAATTATTCTAATCTCGTCTCCTATGATCACGCCATCTATAAAAAGATCGTTATATATGATCTTGAATCTAAGTTTTGAACGCTGATGATCTATGTCAGGTATTACAACAGGTTTAGTATTCATATTAATATACAGTCCTTTAAGCTCTCCATCTTCGCTGAAGTAAGCATGTAATATACTTCTAAGAGATGTAGACACAAATGTCAAAGCATGATCTCCCATATTTTTAGGTATGTTGAGACCGTCATATACTCCTTCTCCTTTAATAACTCTATGAAGCAATAGATTGATGTTGACATCATCTTCATCAGATGTGAATATATTTAATATTCTTGCCGGGCCAATATATATGATCTTTTCAAAAAATGTTTTTCTATGGATCAGAGTCGCGTCAGTCTCATACATTTTCTGTCTCAATATATTTGATAATCTTCTCATAAACTCCTTCTGATCTTTTAAATCGCTCATTTCATCTAAAAGATCTATCAGCTCGCCAATTGTTGAGTAGGTCTTCATAACATGATGACCTGGGAAAGTTCTGATGACACTAGATCTATATATATCTAATGTCTTCATATCTTCTGATGACACATGTATAAACAAGATCTCTTCGCCGATATATGCCAGTCCTCTCTCTCTATCAAGTCTCTCTTTAACTTCTCTATATTTATCTTTTAATTCTGTGTATTCATTTAATAATGATGTTGTGTCAATATTTTTTGCAGAGCTTCTCCATTTAACTCCGAAACCTTCTTTAACTATGATCTCTGATAATCCTCTTAGTTCTTCTATGACATCAGGATCTTTTATATGTTCAGAGTATTGAGCTACGCCAGAGTCGTTCAAGATCATGTATTTACCAACTATATATACTCCTTCTCTCAGCACTGGCGTCTTAAGATCGTTTTCATATCCTATTATAGTGAAGTTTGTCTCCTGCCCAGGAAAACAGAATTGATCTCTCCACAAGCCTGAGGCTCCTATAGGCGTCTCAACGAGACATATATCTCTAGAGATCTTTTTTTCAACACGTCCTCTGAAGACAGCGTAGAGAGGAAGTATCTTTGAGAAGAAAGATCTTTTTAATATATCTTTTAAAACTGAATAGGTTTTTCTCACAGCATTTTGAAAGCCTGTGACGACGATCACATCTTTAAAATTTTCATCATTTTTTAATGTGACATCTACATGAGATCTTCCTAAGGATCCTTCTATAGATAATCTTTTCAAAATTTTTTCGCTAAGATCTCCTGGCAGAAATCCTTTGTCAAGTAATATCTTTGTTAATGCTGTGGAGTATATCCCTCTCACTCTTATGCTATATCTCTCTTCTGAGATAAGAGAGTCACCACTTTATCAGTCTTTCACAGTCTCTAGAATAGTGACTATGTTCCATAAAGTAGTTCTTGCATGAACAGGCATATTAGGATCCTGACTGACCTCATCTAAGACGCTTACCGCATTAGAGGCTCTGACCCCTAGGCTTAGAGAGTTGTCTTGTAATATTCTCACAGCCTGTGTAGCGGCTCTTCTAATATTTCTAGGTATAGAGGGGTCGTTTATTATCATTGTGAGTAGTGTAAGCGCCTGTCTAATCTTAGCCTCATTACTTTGCGTCTTGATATCAGATGACATTTTTTATCACCAAAATAATGTTTTAATGAATAGCCTAATAATGTTTATAAATATTTTTAGCATCTTATCGTGTATTGGATATGTATATGAGTGATAAAGAAGAGATCGATAGAGAAGAAGCTGTCAAGAAAATGGCTGAGCTGTTAAGATCTGGGGCTACTATGTTAGCTGAGACATGCCCAATATGCGGATCGCCATTATTTAAATTGAGAAGTGGAGAGATCATATGTCCTATTCATGGGAAAGTATATGTTGTGTCAAGAGATGAGGATATTAGCAAGATCTCTGCCGAGAATGTTTTAAGCAGATTAGAACATCTGGCATCTATAAAGATAGATAATCTGATGAAGAGATTATCTATTGAAGAAGATATTGAGACTATTGAAATGATCAGTAGATGGCTTGATATACTTTTGAAGATAAGAGCAATAAGGACAGGATCTTCTAAATAAGATCTTAAATATTTATAAGATATATAACGTTATATATAATGATATATATGAGAAAAAAATATAGAGAGGATCTTAAGATGCTCATGCTTTATATATTGAAAGACTCTGAGCATCACGCATATGGAATATTGAGTGAGCTTGAAAAGATCATTGGTTTCAGACCTCCGCCAAGCATCATCTATCCATTGTTTAAGACACTTCATAGAGAAGGTCTTGTAGAATATGTCGAAGGTTTAAGAGGAGGTAGACATGTTAAGATCTATAGATTGACTGATAGAGGGAGAGATTTTATCGAGAGAAACAGAGAGAGACTTGAAGAGGTTATGAGACATGTTGAGAGACATAAAAAGATGGAGGAGCTTGGGGTCAGAAGAATTTTTAATGTCATCAAGAGATTACATGATGAAATTGATAGACTTGATCAGAAGAAGCAGAGAGATTTAAAAGAGCTTTTCATCAAATTTGAGAGAGACGTGATCAATATATTGTCTGAGGCTGAGAAAAATGAGTGATCCTGTTATTGAGACTATTGATCTTGTTAAAAAATTTAAGGACGTAGTTGCTGTTAATAAAGTAAGTTTTAAAGTTATGAGAAAAGAGATCTATGGATTGTTAGGTCCTAATGGAGCTGGAAAGACTACAACTATAAACATATTGATCACATTGTTGAAGCCTACGTCTGGACAGGCATTTGTTGACGGGATCGATGTTGTCAAGAGTCCTGAGAAGGTTAGAAAAAAGATCGGAGTGGTATTTCAGGATCCTTCGTTAGACGTGTTTCTAACAGCATATGAGAACATGTATATTCATGGCAAGATATATGGTTTAGGAGGGAAAGAGCTTGAGAGAAGAATTAAAGAGCTTTTAGATTTTGTAGAGCTGAAGCCTTTTGCTGATAAAGTAGTGAGATATTTCTCTGGAGGCATGAGAAGAAGACTTGAGATTGCAAGAGCTCTTTTGCATGATCCTGATATACTGATCCTTGATGAGCCCACGTTAGGTTTGGATCCTCAGACTAGAAACAAGATCTGGGAGTATATCAAGGCTGTGAGAAAAGAGAGAGGCATAACAATTCTTATGACGACACATTACATGGATGAGGCAGAGTTTTTATGCGACAGGATCTCTATAATGGATCATGGGAGAATAATTGCTGAAGGAACTCCTGAACAGCTTAAATCTATTATAGGCTCAGATGTTGTCTTGATAAAATTCAGTGACTCTCAAAAGCCGATGTGTCTTGATAATGATCTTGATGGAGCAATCATCTCCTGTAGATCTGTAAGTGGGAATCGAGTGGAGCTGGTTGTGAGAGATGCTGTGAAAACTCTCCCAAGGATATTTGAAGAGTATGAGAGAAAAGGTCTGGTCATTGAAGAGATCAGCTATAGAAGACCTACTCTAAATGAGGTGTTCATATATCTGACTGGGAGAGAGTTGAGAGATAGCTTAGAGGATCAGCCCAGACCTATACATAGATGGAGATGATCTTTATGTACTCATTCATAAGATCATTAAACTATTTTTATACAATGATATATAGACAGGTGAAGAGATTTTTAAGAGCAAGATCTAGAGTTGTTGTAAGTATTGTTCAGCCTATTCTATGGATATTTCTATTCGGCATGGGGATGGGAGGAGTATTTAACTTTCAGAATCCTATGATAGACGCTTTCATAAGACAACAATTTAATGGTCTTGATTACATGACTTTTCTGCTCACAGGGATCGTTGCTATGAGCATATTCATAGGATCTTTTATAAGTGGAGTGTCTGTGATATTTGATAAACAATTTGGTTTTCTGAAAGAAACTTTGGTCTCTCCTGCTCCTAGAGAGATCATTCTATTAGGAAGAGCTGTTGGAGACTCTCTAGTGCTTTTAATCAATGCATCAATTGTTTTAACATTAGGTTTCATGATCTCAAATCAGCTCAGACCTGAGGGAGTCCTACCGGCATTATCATACGGATTTGTTCTATCAATAGGATTCGCATCTTTAGGTATTGCGATTGCGAGCAGAATGAATAGTATGGAAGGTTTTCAAATGCTTATGAACCTATTGATCATGCCGTTGCAGTTTGTCAGTGGAATATTCTTTCCTATACAAAGAATGCCTGATTGGATGCAGATTATTGCAAAGATCAATCCTTTGACATATGCTGTAGATGGAATAAGATATTGGCTGACAGGAAGGTCAGAGTTTGATCCTATGATTGATATAATTTTATTGATGATTTTATCAATAATCTTTCTTGTAATTGCGATGTGGAGTTTTAGAAAAGCCACGATAGAAGACTGATTTTATCACTTCTAAATTTTTAATAAAAATTTTGAGAGGAAAGATCATGAGATAGTTATAAGGATTTTTATAAATGATTTCTGGGAGATTATCAGATGAATAAAAGAATGATCCTTGTGATTTTAATTGGTATAATATCTGTTTTTTATATTCTAAACATTTTGTATGAGAACAACATAGAAATATCATATGTCATGGCTCAGACGCCTGCTACAGCTACTAACACAAGTATTTCAACAAACACTTCAACTCTGATCAATATCTCTGTAACAACAGCAACTGTGACTATTATTGTTTATCCATTGACAAAAACTTTAGAGACTACATTAACAAGAGTTGTCAACGGCACTACGACGACAGAGATCTCAACTTTGTTATCAATGATCTTTACTCTGGCACCCACGTATACCTATACCGACTATAAGTTTATCAGCATAACCGAGACGAGACCGCCGACTATGGAGGAGAGAGGCGCATGGATCAGCGGTGGGATCATAGTAGGAATATTGGTGGGTCTTACAATAGCATATGGATATTATGGCAGAGGAGTCACTATGAGAAGAAGACGTGAATGATATGAGTCTTATTCGCTGAGCCTCAGACCAGTAATACTCTAGGCGTTCTGACATCATAAGGGCAAGCCTCGTCCTTCAGGGCGAGGTAACGTTTATATTTATAAGCCTTTCAAGAAAATTTTTATGGTCGTGATGAGATGTATAATATTTTGAGGGCTTGGAGGCTAATGTCTCGGATGGGCGCTTCATTAGAGCATCTCGATGACCCTAGGGGGGAGGCCCCGATGTCTGCCTCCAACCCGATGATTATTAGATGAAAAAATTAATCCCTCACCAGAGGGCTAACACCCTAGACCCAGAGATTTGAAACCTCGTCCTTTAAAAGGCGGGGAGGGGTCATACGTATCTGTCCTAATCTGTTGATTAATGTCTCCACTACTTCTGAAGGGATCTTATTTATCTTTCCTAAGTATCTTACAACTTTTGTAGGAGCGTTTTTATCAATCATATTCTCGAGTAGATATGATGTAAGTTTTTCAACATCTTTATAGAGAAATATTACTCCTCCTAATCTCGGTAGAAATATTGTGAATTTATTTGTTGATGTATATTTAAGTTTAAACCATTTGATCTCTTCAGTCAACATATTTAACAGAGGCTTTGTCAAAAGAATCTTTCTTGTTCTAAGTTCTCTGCTTGTGACAAAACCTTTCTCCTCGATCATTCTTTTTATCTCTTCAACAGTTTTCTTCATAAGATTCTTTTTCTCCTCTCTTCTAATCACTCTTTTAGATATGCCAAGAATCTTTTTATATTTAGCTATACAAGATATTGATGTATGCATCTTCTCAGCGATATCTATGTCTCTAAAACCTTCTTTTATTAATCTGATGAACATCTCCTTATCTATTTCACCACATTTGTTTATTCTTCTGCTGGTAAGTCCCATAGCTTTTAAATATGTTGAGATTGTTCTAGGGCTCACACCTATCTTCTCAGCAATCTCACGGATCTTATGGCCTTTCATTCTCATTTCTCTGATGATCTTAAGCTCTCTCTCGCCAATTTTTGCTTTACTAGATCTTTTCCTAGGTTTTATGCCATGAACTTTTATATACACATAGACTTGTTTAGGATTTATCTTGAGCCTTCTGCTTATCTCAGAGATCTTGACACCACTATTATAAAGCTCTGCAAGAGCCTTAATATCATCTGGAGACAACATAAGTATCTGTCCTCATAAACAGAAGTTGAGGCCCAGTAACATTTTAGATAAGAAAATTAAAAATTTTTATACATCAAATCACAAAAGATCCTGAGAAAACGATAGATGAATAAATATAAAAAGTCTGTAGAAAATAATATAATCTATGGAGCGGGGGTGCCCGAGCGGGTCAAAGGGGGCGGGCTTAAGACCCGTTGGCGTAGGCCTGCGTGGGTTCAAATCCCACCCCCCGCATAGATCTTTATATTTTTATGAGATATTTCATTGTTGAGACGATAGATCCTATTGTTATTAATGATACTCCAATTACAAGTCTCTTCTCAATCTTCTCTCTACGAGTTAGATAATAAAATGTTAGAGTGACTAATGGTGATGATAATGATATTATTGATGGTATGACAACTCCTACATTTTGTAAAGCTGTCAGAAAAAAGTAGTATGCTATTAAAAAACTTAATAATCCTGACAAAAATATATTGGTTAGATCTCTCCATCTGAGATTTCTATATTCTTGAACAAAAGATTTTCTGCTCAAGATCCATGTAATTAGAATCATTATAGCTATTGCTGTGAGACTTCTGTAGAATATTATGATTTCAAAAGATAATTCTGTGACAGCTATTTTTGATAAAACAGTTGCTAATCCCCAAAACACTCCTGAGACTAATGCTAAGAAGATTCCTATGACATATTCTTTTATAAAAGATCTTTTTTCAAAAGAGAGCCTGTTCATGTCAACACCTATCCCTAGTCCTAGAAAAGCTATTAAAGAGCCTGCCACGTCTAACAAGGTTATATTTTCGATAGAGAGTATCTGTGAGATAATTGATGCCCAGAAGACATATGTATAAGATATTGCTGTAGAGAGATTCACTCCAATTCTCTTCATAGAGGCTATATAGATCTGGTCTGCAAGTGCGGGACCTGAGACTCCTAACAAGATCAATATAATTAAGATGTTAAGATCATGTATAAAGACGTTTATGTTGTTCAGAAGTATATATGAGATGATGAATATTATCGTGGCTGAATTTCTTAACAAAGTGATAATATATGAAGAAGCTTTTATTCTATCAATTAATAGAGGAGAGACTCCGTTTCTCAGCAGATGGTGGTTCATCGCCTTTCATATTCCTGATTTCATGGCTCTCCGCCATCTACTTCTCAACGGTCTCCCCGAGCCCCCTCACCGCAGAAGCTCACCACTAGTCGCCTAGCGGCTCATCGCCCTACGGTTCTCGGAAACTCGAGGTCACCGATAAATATATAAGCTTCTGAAGTTTATAAATTCAGCCTCTGAACATCAATAAATATGAGTGCTACAAATAATTATGAAGACCGAAACAGCCCATAGAAAAGCTGCCGAGACAGAGCTTATTAATGCAAATGTTATATTATTCATTTTGTTCTGCCTAAAGATCCTAGGAATCTGAATATGACTTCTCTTATAACTCCTCTGTGATGTCCCGCAGGAGCATGTCTCATTCCTTCGATAACTATTCTCTCAACTCTCACGCCAAGTTTTCGAAGAAAATCTTCTAAAATTATTGAGTGAAAAGGTCTGACAATAGGATCTTCAGAACCTTGAATAAGAAGAACAGGCCCTCTGATCTTTTCTATATAATATAATACAGAGGTCTTTATATACGCCATAGGATTCTGATAAGGCTCTCCGCCAAGGCTTTTCACAAGACTCATATAGATCTCTCTCTGAGGACTTCTCTCCTCATGTATACTCAGCCATCTAGCCTGAAGAAGTCTATCAGCAGGCGCTCCCACAGCGATCACAGGAGCTTCATGAAATGACGAGAGGATCAGAGATGCGGCACCTCCTAAAGAGAAGCCTGCATAAAGGTCATATTTTTCTCTAGAGTATTTCTCAATAATCTCTTCAAGACTCTCGTATTTAGGCACATACACTTCATATCCAAATTCTTTAATAGGCTCATAAAGCCATGAGACAGCTTCTGGACTGCTGCCAGCTCCGTGAAGCACCAGAGCTTTCATATGAAATCCTTTTGATAAAAAGATTTAGACAACCTTTAAATCTTTATTTAATAAAAAATTCTGAGGCTAAGAATGATTTTCAGAAAGCTTGTATATGAAGATCTTTCATATATATATTCTTGGCTTGATGAAGATGATTATTTAAGAAGAGGAGTCTTAGACGAATATGTTAAAAAAGGCTTGGGATATGGGATCGAGGTAGATGGAAAGATAGAGGCTATAGGTCTTATAAATCTTATTAAAGAGCTGAGATATGCATGGCTGTTAGGTGCGAGAGTTAGAAGAGAGATGAGAAGAAAAGGTCTCGGAGAGTTTCTCACAAGAAGACTTATAGAGGAAAGCATCAGATTGGGAGCTCAGAGAGTTGCCTTATCAACTTCTTTAGATAATAAAGCTGTGATAAGAATTGCTGAGAAAATTGGGATGAGAAATCCTGTCTCAATAATCATGTATAGATTAAGAACTGAATATCTTACTTCTTATCCAACAGGATTGATCGCAGAAGGAGATCTTATAGATCTTGTTGAGAAAATCGTCTATTCAGAAGATCATTACATTATATTTATTGAACATCCCTATGTCTGGATCCCTGTTAAAATTATTAATTTAAAAGATCTTGTTTATAAAGATCTTGTGACAATATGTGTCTCAAAAGATCTTGATGCTATAACATTTGTATATAAAGACGATAGAGGCAGAAGCTGGACTCATATAGTTAGATCGAGCGTTGTCTCAAGCTCATATGAGTCTATAAAGACTTGTTCAGAAATTATGTCTCTAGATAGTTTCAACGGGATCATATTGATTTCCAATAGATCTGTTCTATGGGATCATTATATTAAGAACATAGGCTCAAGAGATTATGAATGGGGTTTTCATATTTTCGATTATCAACAAGATATATCTCAATTTTAAGAATTTATGAGATGAGTGATTTTTATGAATAAAATTATTGTGATCCCTTTTGTATCAGAAGCTCATGAGAGAAGTTATTACGAGAATATTCTCGGAGTCTTCAGAAGATATTTTGAAAAACATGGCATAATGTTTTATGATGATATAGTCTCTTCAGATGATAAGGCTGATATCGCGGCTCAGAAGTTCAGAGACTATATAGTCATCGGCCTGATATTGACTGGCGGAACAAGTAGTTTAGTTCACAAATTTATGTCTAAAGCTTCTCTTAATAAAATCATTTTGTTAGCACATTCTGAACATAATAGTCTTGCATCTGCGGTGTCTGCCCGCAGCAAGATCCGAGGAGAAGGTTCTTCAGCTCTTCTGTATTGGTGTATTGATCCTAGGTCTTTAGAATGTGAGATGATATCTGATTATACTATTAGAATTGCTAAGGCGCTTGATTATATCTCGAGTCTCAAGATAGTCTTTATTGTTGATAGAGATGATAAAAATGTTGTTGAGAGAAATTTTGAAAAAAGATTCGGCTTATCCATAGATCTTTATTCTATAAATGATTTTATCAATTATATCAATCAGATTTCCGATGAGAAAATTAGAGAAACATCTAAATTAATTGAAGAAAGATACGACTTTAGAGTATCCAAAGATCATATTGGCAGAATTGCTAGAATATATGTGGGCATGAAAGATCTTGTCAATAAATATGGTTATAATGTTATCTCTATAGATTGTTTTCCATTTATAATGAGATACAAAGCCTCTCCATGTATTCCTCTGTCAATGCTTAATAACGAGGGTGTGACAGCTGTTTGTGAGGCTGATCCTGTTGCTATGTTAGGCATGATTCTTGCAAAAGCTTTGTCAAGCTCGAGTGGTTGGATAGGAAATATTGTCTGGACAAGATCTAGAGAGATCATGTTTGCACATTGTACAGCGGCACTTGATATATTAGATGAAAAGCCTATCGCAACCACACATTTCGAGACATCATTGCCGTATGGCGTCTCAGGTTCTCTGAGAAAAAATGTTGTCACAATTATCTCTACAGATAGAGAATTTTCAAAAATATATTTGGCCAGAGGAAGAGTCATCAGATCAGGATTGTTGACAGAGACCTCATGTAGAACTCAGACTATAATTGAGCTTGATGTGTCATCAGATAAATTTGTTGAGTATGCCCCATCGAATCATCATGTGATCATATTTGGCGATCATTTGAAAGAGATTAGTGATATAGCATCTATATACAATATCTCAACAATATCATACGAAGACCTTATGAGATAAAAAAGATTTATTCTTGTGATCTTGATACAACAATTTTTCTTCTAATATTCTTAGGTATATAAGGCTTCTCTGGAAGGATCCCTTGAGGTCTATATATCAGTATTAGACCCATTATAAGACCTAGAGATATATAGTCGAACCACACGATGTCAAATGGCAGAACTCCTGCTAGAAGATGTTTATTGAAAATTATTAGTCTATTGATCAAGACGAATATGAAGGTTCCTAACGCCACTCCTAGATTGTTTCCTATTCCTCCTAAAAAGATCATTAGCCATGGAAGAAATGTCCAGTCAAATCTCTGTAGCGTAGGTGTTATTGCTCCGCTATATAAAGTCCATAGAGAGCCTGCCACTCCAGTGAATGCTGAGCCTATTATCATTGCAATAGCTCTGTATCTAGTGAGGCTCTTCCCGAGAGAGACTGCCGCAATCTCGTTCTCTCTTATAGCTTTCATAGCTCTCCCGAGAGGTGTTCTCCCGAGAAACTCAGCATATATATAGAGAATAAATGCTATCAAAAGTATGATCCCAGTCGCCAGATAAAATCTATATCGTGAGCCTATCCATGAGAATACGTCAGGAACCTGTACTCCTAATGATCCATTTATAAATGGTTTGTATGCTATAGCAATATAATTCATTACCTCTCCTAATGCTAATAATGTGATTGCTAGATAATCTTCTCTTAATCTTATTGCAGGCCCTAGCTGTATTAGACCTAATAATGCTCCGAAGGACGCTCCTATCAATAGTATGATTATTAGTAATGCTATAGATATGAGAGGATTAGAAGCTAATATAGGATTCAGAACCATCAGAGCTGACACAGGCTGTGTTATCGGGTCTGCCTCTACTTTTGCTCCTGTCAATAATATTGCTATCTTAGCTGTTAAATGACCTGTTATATAAGCTCCTCCAGCATATGAGAATAAAAGACCGAAATTAGGTATTCCAGCATATCCTCTCTCAATATTTAATGCTGTGTTAAGCATGAGATATATGCCGAAGAATGCCAAAAGATCTGTTATAAATAGAATTATAACATCAAACATTTTCATCACCTTTTTAATATTATGCTTACAACGCCTCTCGGTATAAATATCAATGTTATGATCAATGTTATGTAAGGAACCATCAGTGAGTAAGTCATGATCCAATATCCTATCACGCCGGACAGCCAAGAGACTAAGACAGTTGTGGCAAGTCCCAGGATAAAACCTCCTAGAGGAGCTCCATATATTTGTTCAAGACCTCCTAATATACTTGCACAGAACATTGGAGCTATCAACAACATTCCTGTAGAAGGATCTGTCATCATATACATTGGCAATAATGCTCCTGCAACACCTGCTAATCCTCCTGCTAAAAACCATGATAATGCCAACATAAGACTTACGTTTATACCATTCGCCTGTGCTAAAGAAGGATTCTCCATAACAGCTCTGAGAGCTGCTCCTATAATAGTTCTGTTAAGAAGTATGTAGAGAAGCATCAGCAACACTATTAATAGAGATGTCGAGACTATTGTCACGCCTTTTAATCCTATCAATGTAAAATCCTGAGGAGCCAGATAGACGTTTCTCGCAGGTATCTTAAAAGTTGTCTGTAGATAATCAGCATATATATTTATGATCCCGAACATTAGAATATCATATGTTAAAGTGGCCATCATAAGTATGAATATAGATGATTTTCTTCTTCTAAGAGGCTCTAAAAGAGCGTAGAAAAGTATTAAAGCTATAATACCTGACACAATAAAACCTAATAATGTTCCTAGATAAGGATTATAGCCTAAAAGAGCAAGTGTATATGAAGTGTATATACCAAATACTACAAATGATGCATGAGCGAAATTAGGCACTTTAGTTGTTCTATAAAGTAGCGTTATGCCTAAGGCCATTAGAGATAATAGAGAGGAATATGTGATTCCTGATATCAACGTCTCGATCATGTTAATCACCCGACTCCGAGATACATTTTAGCTATATCCTCTTTATTTACAAGCTCAGAAGGTGTTCCTTCAAATATTATTCTTCCACTGACCAAGACATAGACTTTATCAGCTATTTTAAGTGCTTTATGAACATTTTGTTCTACAAGTAGTATGATCATGTCCATAGTCTTCTTCATCTCAAGAATTTTTTCAATCAACATATCTACATATCTTACGGCCAGACCTGCTGTAGGCTCGTCGAGTAGTAGAAGTCTAGGTCTTTTTATAAGGCCAATGCTTATAGCAAGCATCTGTCTCTCGCCACCGCTTAACGTGCCTGCTACCTGTCTTCTTCTTTCTTTTAAAATCGGGAAAAGATCATATATTTCTTTTAATGAGTTTTCTATATCCTTATGATTCATTCCTGAGAACCTGGCTACAAGTCTTAGATTCTCTTCTACTGTAAGATTAGGAAATATATTCATCAACTGAAAGACGTAAGACACTCCTCTTCTAGAGATCATATGTGGAGGCATTTTATTTAGTCTCTCATCATCTAGCTCTATAGATCCTGAGTATATATCTGCTAAACCGAATATGCTGTTTAATAATGTTGTTTTGCCAGCACCGTTAGGACCTAATACAGCTGTTATCTCTTTTCTTTTAGCTGTGAGCGATACATCATATAAAACATGTAGTTTTCCATAGCCTGAGTTAAGTTTTTCTATTACAAGCATCAGACCTCACCTAGATAAACTGATCTTACCTTCTCATCTCTTATGATCTCATCCGGAGTTCCTGATGAGATGATCTCTCCTCTATTCATAGCATATACATAGTCAGAATATCTAAGTGCTATATCAAGTCTATGTTCTATTATCATAAATGTTATGCCCAGCTTGTTTCTCAACTCAACTATATGAGAAAATATGTTGTGAGCAAGTCTCGGGTTGACTCCTGCAATAGGCTCGTCTAAAATGATCATTCTGGCATCTGACATTAATGCTCTTCCAATTTCTAAAAGCTTGAGACCTCCAGCATCTAATTCAGAGGCTTCTCTATCCCAATACTTGTCTAAGCCAAGTATCTTTAGATATTCAAATGCTTTGTTTATAAGCTCTTCTTCAGTCTTGATCCAACTTCTTCTAAACAGATGTGTTCTAAATTTTTCACCTGGATGATCTCTTGCGGCAACGAGCAGATTATCTAAGACAGATAATTTAGTAAATGGAGAAGGTATTTGAAAAGTTCTTACAAGACCTTCTCTATAGATTCTATCGGGAGGCAATCCTGTTATATTTTTACCTTCAAAATACACCTCTCCTTCATCAGGCTCATATATTCCTGTTATTGTGTTGACAAGAGTTGTTTTTCCACATCCGTTAGGTCCTATGAGAAGCGTAATAGATTTTCTCATAACATTTATATTCACATGATTCACAGCCACCAGACCACCGAATCTTTTAGTAATACCAATAGTTTTCAAATGAATCTCTTTTTCAATAGATTTCATATGAAAAACGCCTCATCTAAAATATTTGATTAAAAAAGATTGTTTAAAAAATTTAAATTATATTACATCTTTGGAACCTCAATAGGTATTGCCCAGCTCACTCTATTCTCTAATACTCTGTAGTATGCCACAATCTTCCAGTCTCTCCCGATTACTGCGTAAAACGCCATGTCAGCATATGATCTATCTCCTTTCTCGTTAAACTCTATGTTTCCTGTTGCCCCCCAATATATCTTTGCTGCCAACGGCACAGCATTTTTGATAGCATCTCCATCGTATTTGCCTGCTAATAATATTGCTAATGCAGCTATCCAGGCTGCATCATATTCTGCCAGAGCATATATATCAGGTTCTTGTCCTAACACGCTTTTCATATAATCTCTCACATGATCATATACTTTAGAGGCTGCTCCGGTGAATAATCCTCCGATCAATTTGACTTTCTCAGCTACATCGCCTGCCTGTTCTAAAACTACTGTGCTCAGAGGCACTGTATCTGAGGTCAGCCATAAGACGTTAAGTAGAGGACTGTTTCTAGCTTTCGCTTGAGTAAGCATTACAGCAGCATGATCCTCCCATACATTGGCTACTACGACAAAAGGCTCTTTTCTATCGAAATATGGTTTGGCAGCTCTCTCCATCTGATCAAGTATTGGATTGAAGTCTTTAGTCTCTGTAGGATAGGTAAGATCTAGGAATATGTTGACTCCATTAGCTTTTGCAGCGTTTAGAAAAGCAGTTCTGAATGAGAGAGAGTATGTCTCCTCAGGAGTCACGATCATGGCGTTTTTAATGCCTAGACTGAGCATAAGCATAACAGTCCCGATCCCTTCTGCCTCTACCGTGGGGAGTGTTCTAAAGACGAAATCTCCTGGAGGTGCAACAACTTCTCGAGGTGCTGTAGAAGTTCCTGTTATAACAACAATTTTATTAGCATCAGCATATGGAGCAATCTGTTTAGTAGCACCACTTATCAGGCCGCCGATAATAACTTTAACTCCTCTCGCACCTAATGTCTGAGCTTTCTGTAGGGCCACATCAGCTTTAGTAGCATAATCCTCATAATAGAATACAAATCTTACTCCCAGCCCCAGTCTGTTTACAAAATCATTTATATCTTTCTCAGCTAATTTAGCGGCGGTCTGACCTCTTATACCGTATGAAGCAAATGCACCGCTTAAAGCATCTAAAACTCCTATCGGAATCTCTTTTGGAAGACCTGCGACAGCTGCTGGGGATGTAACTGTTATCGGCATTGTAATCGTTGCACCTCCAGGTCCGGGGACTGTTATTGTCTGTGTCTGAGTTGCTACAGAGACGACGCCAGGCCTAGGAATCATATATCCAATTGCTAATCCTATCACAAGAAAAATTATTAATAAAATGCTCCAGACAACATTAGAAACACCAATATAAACAACTCTAGACAAAACATCACCTCAAGAAAAATAATATTAGAAAAAATATAAACTTTAGTTTCATTTAGTGAATACAGATCATATTTTTGTATGATCTGTTTATCTACAAATAATTCATGAAAAGTATATATCTAGTCATGATCATATTGAGAAAAAAGTTTTTAGTGAGAATAATTATTTTTGATGTGTGAGTGAAAGATGGCTTCTCTCATGAGATATCTGATTGAGATCATTGATTTATTAGATGATCCAAGGGTTGACGGCTGGGCTGTGAAAAGATTTTTTGAAGAGAAAGGTTTTAAAGATCTTTTGATTAATGTTGAAAAGATTCGTGGTGAGAAAGGTTCTACTGATTTCATATCTATAACAATACCAGGCTCTAAAGGCAGGTTGTCGGGCGGTGATGCTCCTACTCTTGGTGTGATAGGCAGATTAGGCGGTTTAGGCGCTAGACCTGGTCTTATAGGTCTTGTGAGTGATGCTGATGGAGCTATAGTCTCTCTTGCTGCTGCGTATAAAATTGCTGATATGAGAAGAAGAGGAGATATTCTTCCAGGAGATGTGATTGTGAACACTCATATATGTCCTAACGCCCCCACCAAGCCTCATAAACCTGCTCCAATGATGGATTCTCCTGTTGACATATTTGATCTTCTGAAGAGAGAGGTTGACAACGTCATGGACGCCGTATTATCTATAGATGCTACCAAGGCCAATTGGATTGTTAAACACACAGGTTTTGCCATTACTCCCACAGTGAAAGAGGGCTGGATACTTAAAGTCAGCCCTGATCTTATTGATATATATATGAGAGTGACTGGTGAACCACCTGTTATCGTGCCTATAACAATGCAAGATATACTTCCATTCTCAACACCAGTATATCATATAAACAGTATTCTACAGCCATGGCTCTACACAAAGGCCCCCGTCGTAGGTGTTGCAACAACTACAAGAATAGTTGTGCCAGGCTCAGCAACTGGAGCAACAAACATATTCTCACTTGAACAGGCAGCTAGATTCGTTGTTGAAGTTGCTAAAGACTTTACCATGGGAAGAGCTAGATTTTATGATGAAGACGAGTGGAAAATAATTATGAAGATACATGGAGAAATATCTCATATAATGAGAAGAGGTGTTCCCGAGAGATGAGAAATAGATATAAAGTTGGTTTGATAAGGGTTGTCTCGATAACAGATGAAAATATATTAAATATTCATGGTCGCATTATTGAGAGATTATTTCCAGAGATAAAAGTTATAAGCAGATCTATTGAAGATCAGCCTGAGGGCATATATGATAAAGAGACAGAGAAAAAAGCTATACCTAAGATCCTTAGAATCGCGGAGGAATTTGAGAAAGAGGGTATGGATGCCGTAATAATAAGCTGTGCAGCAGATCCTGGTGTTAGAGAGGCTAGAGCAAAGCTTAAGATCCCTGTGATCGGAGCAGGATCTGCTGTAGCATCTTTAGCATTAGGCTATGGTGAGAGAATTGGTGTATTAAATCTTAACGAAGAGACGCCTGAGATCATAAGAGAATTATTAGGATCGCATTTAATAGCTGAAGAATATCCTAAAAATGTTAGAACAACTCTCGACTTGATGAGTGATAAAGGATTAGAGGAGGCTATTAAAGCTTTAAAAAGACTTTTAGAGAGAAATATTGATGTAGTAGTTTTAGGATGTACCGGATACTCAACAATAGGTTTCATAAAACATGTTAGAAAGATTACATCAAAAATAGTTATAGATCCTGTTATGGCAGCTGGAGTATTAACATACAGCTTATTAAAAAAGAGGGCTGAGATATATGAGGATCAGAGTTGATGAGAAAATAGCTAAAGCAGCCGTTTACGGAGGATCTTTTTTAGGAGGAGGAGGCGGAGGAGATCTTAGAGAAGGTCTTAAGACTGCTGAGCTGGCACTCTCATTAGGAGAGTTGCTTATAGTAAGCGTTGACGAGCTTTCTAAAGATAGTTATATTGCTACAGCATCTATAGTGGGCGCTCCTGCGGCAAAAGAGAGATATGTGACTCCTCGGCATATGATAAGATCTTTTGAACTACTGTTAGAAGCTGTTGATGTAGATATCAGAGGGATTATATCATCTGAAAATGGCGGAGCCTCTATTACAAATGGCTGGATCCCTGCAGTGTTTCTGGAACTGCCTATTGTAGACGCTCCGGCAGATGGCAGAGCTCACCCAACTGGTGTAATGGGTTCTATGGGGCTTCATAAGAGAGAAGATTATATTTCAATACAAGCATGTGCAGGTGGTGATATTAGACGAGGTAGATATATAGAGCTTGTAGTGAGAGGAAGCTTAGAGAATACAGATAAAATTATTAGAGAGGCTTCAGTGAGAGCAGGTGGAATGGTTGCTGTAGCTAGAAATCCTGTTGAGAGAGATTATGTAGTTGCTAACGCTGCTGTAGGAGCTGTTTCAAAGGCTATTAGTATAGGAGAGATCATGATCAAATATAAAGAAGACGTTGAGGAGATGAGCAGAAAGATCATCGAATATTTAGGTGGAGGAAAAATCATTAGTAAAGGAGTTGTGTTAGACAAGATTTTAGAGACTAGAGGAGGGTATGATATAGGTAGAATAACTATAAGATCATCAGATAACAAAAAATATATAATAAGATTCTGGAATGAATATATGAGTTTAGAAACAGAAGAAGGCTTTAAAATAGCGTCTTTCCCAGATCTTATTACAACTATTGATATAAAGACATCGCTACCTCTCACATCGGCAGAGATAAACGTAGGAGATGAGATCATAATAATAGCTGTGCCTAAAGAGAATATACCTCTCGGCTCTGGCGTAAAAGATCCGGAGTTAATTAATGAAGTTTGGAGAGTCTTACAATAGAATAACTAAATATATACGATTTATGTTATGTAAGATATCTCAAAGTTATTTCAGCAAGTGTTTTAGTAAGATTATTAACAAACTCTCTGAATTTCTCGCGATCGTACATCAATAGATGCATATCTTTATCAATCCATGATCTAAGCTCTTTTAATTCTTGTATAAATTTCTCGTCGAGAGAAACATCTAATTTAAATATTAGATCTATAAATCTTCTGATAGCATCTACACATCTCAACGGTCCATACTCATGGGGTTCTCCAAAAAGTCCTTGCGCACTTGATGAAAGAAATGCTAAAAACTCGAGTATTATCTCAATATTTCTGACATTCATTTTTTCACTCATATTATTCAACCCATGATATTATTTTATCAAGAGGTAATCTAGGCGTGGGCTCTGGAACAACTTTTGGATATCCTATCAATACAATCATGACCGGCTCGAGATTCTCAGGCAGTTTTAATATTGTCTTTACAGCTTCTTTAGAGAACGATACTATAGGATTGGTTCCAAGTCCTAAAGAATGCGCTAGTAATGCGATTGTCTGAAAAGCTATTCCAACATGAATTAGATACATCTCTTTTGCTGCGTATAAGCCTCCTCTCTCTAATGCCCATTTAAGATCTGAGCAAATTACGATGGCAACAGGATTGCCATCTCCGATCCATCCTGGAGAGAACATTTTAATTAATCTAAGGATCTTTTTATTATAAACTATTATAAATCTAAGATCCTGCAAATTGCTTCCTGTAGGGATCCAGCGCGTAACATCCATAATCTTGATCAAAAGATCCTTAGATATCTCTTGATCAGAGAAATATCTTATAGTTCTCCTTGTTTTAATAATATTAGAAAGAAACTCAAATTTTTCCAACAAAAAGCACCTTAAAATAAAAAATTATAATTGAATAAAAAACTATTTTCTTCTTCTAGCTAGATAAATTCCTAAGCCTGCTATCACGATTATAGCCACTACAACTATAGCTATAATAGTCTCCGTAGAGATTCCTGGCGTCACCGGAGTAGTCGTAGGGGTTGTTATAGGAGATGTAGGAGATGTCACTGGGGCTATTGTCGTGGTAGTTGTATAGGTTGTCATTGGCGTAATACTTGGTGTAGGAGATATAGGGCTCGGTGTAGGACTAGGTGTTGTAGTAGTCATTGTTGTTAACATGAAAACTTTCTCGGGTCTCATATATGCTGTGCCCCATCCATTCTCCCATACTCCTGGCTGTAATGCGTCTGAGAATTTGGTGTTTAATGCGGCAACAAATGTTCTTGAGACTATCCACACACCAGGCTGATCCTCTGTTATTATGTCGAGCGCTTTTCTCACTAGCTCTATCTGTTCTGTTTTGTTCACAGTTTTTTCTGCTGCAAATAGATATTCATCGGCTTTGGGATCATCATATCCCATGGCATTAGACCATGAGGCTCTGACGATTCCTCTTTTAGTGAAATATTGAATAATATAAGCTGGTCCAGGTCCTTCGACAAATGGGAAGATGCTCATATCAAAATCCCAATTTCTAAAAACAGTTTGGTGCCACGCAGCAGTGTCTAATGTTATTATCTGTACATCTATGCCTACCTGCCTTAGAAAATCTCTGATCAGCTGTGCCTCTTGAACATACCAGGGATATGATGTTGAGTCTATTGTTAATCTTAGTCTAAATCTTATTCCATCAGGCCCTCTCTTGTACCCGGCTTCATCTAATAGTTTATTTGCCTCATCAGGATTATAATCAGGCTGTTTAGCTGTAGGCATAAACATTTTGGTTGCGGGAACATTAGGAACTATCTTACTTAAAGGCTCCACTTTACCATAGTATACAAGCTCGGCAATAGCAGTTCTGTTAATAGCCATTGCAATAGCCTTTCTAACTCTAACATCTTTAAGAGGTGCAGGACCCTCTGGATGTAAATTAAAACCTAAGAAATCGATAGAGCCTCCAGGACTTGGGAAGAACCATACTTTTAAGAAAGGCAGTTTTCCTTCTTTAATCATTCTCTCTAGAGTCACTGCGTCTGACATGCTCAAGCCATAATTCCATACGAAATCGATCTCGCCTTTTTGAAGAGCCATTGCCATAGCACTTGAGCTAGGTATTATCTTAAATATGATCCCATCGAGATATGGGAGACCTTTCTTCCAGTAATTAGGATTCCTCTCAAGAGCTATATACTGACCTTTAACCCATTCTTTAAACTTAAAAGGTCCTGTTCCTACTGGGCGAACATTATAAGGATTAGTCATTATGTCGGTGCCTTCATATAGATGTTTAGGACTTATACATGTGCCTGAGCCTCCGAAATATCCTGGATAAAGTACGAGACCCCACGTAGTGTTAAACCTGAATACAACAGTATAATTATCAGGAGTGTCTATCCCTTCCAAATATCTCCACATAGATGCTATGAAACTATTGAACTTAGGTCCTATCACCTCATAGCTAAATTTGACATCCTGAGAAGTGAAAGGTACGCCATCGTGCCATGTAGCATTTTTAACTAAATAGAATGTGACATTCATTTTGCCGTCTGGAGAAACATCTATCTTCCAAGATTCAGCAAGATCAGGCACCCACTCGAGCGTGTTAGGATCAAAATCTATTAGAGAGTTACACATAGGAGTAACAACCTGATAATAAGTCCATGTAGGAGCACCTGTTAATACCAAATTAGGAGGCTCTGAAGGTATTCCAACCACCAGCACACCTCCATAGGAAGGCTTAACAGCCTGGCTATTCACAGTTAATCCATATAAGCTATTCATCAGGATCATAAAGATGATCATGGATATTGTTATGATGATTAAATCTTTATCTCTAAACATTTATATATACCTCCTCATACACTTAAATTTTACATGCTTATAAAGTTTACGAAACATGTTTCTCGTCTAGATCTCTGTATTATATAATTCTCATCAATAGTTTTATTAATAATAAGATCTCTTGTTGTAGAAAACATGATTTTGTTAATACATTTTTCTTCGTAATCTCGGGTTCATATACTCTATTAAGCCGTCACCTAATAGATTAAAGCCTAGGATCATGAGTGAGAGGATCACTCCTGGAAAGACTGACATCCACCAAACATTCATCAATATATGTTGTTGAGCATTATTTAATAACATTCCTAAACTTGGCACATTAGGATCGCTGACACCTAAGAATCCTAGCCCTGCCTCTACAAGGATATTACTACTGATCTGTAGAGTTATGTAAGGAATTACTGGAGGCAGCGAATTAGGCAGTAGCTCAGAGAATATGATCTTTATATCACTTAATCCAAGAACCTTTGCAGCTTCTATGAATGTCTGTTGTTTTACTGATAATGTCGTGGCACGAGTCATTCTAGCAATACCTGGCCAGCTTGTTACTCCTATTGCCAAAATTATGTTATATATGTTTGGACCAAGAATCGTGACTATTATGAGTGCTAGCAAAAATTGTGGAATAATAAACGCCATATCAGTGATTCTCATTAGAAGATCTTCTAGAAATCCGCCGTGATAGCCTGCGACACTTCCTATTAATATGCCTATAATTAATGCGATCAATGCTGAGAGAGCTCCTACGATCAATGATGTTCTGATTCCATAGATCGTATTTGTATATATATCTCCTCCAAGATCATCAGTTCCGAAGGGATGTTGAAAAGATGGAGGTTGGTAAGGTGGTCCTAGCATTGCGGCAAGCGGAGGATACCATGTTATGAGAGGTGCTGATATGCCTAGAATAGTTAATACACCTGTTAATAATATGCCTATAAGAAGTCTTGCATTGAGATTAGAGAAAATCTTTTTTAAATTATGAAACAATAAAATCATGTTATCACCTATCCTCTTCTTATCCTCGGATCTAAAATGCCGTATAAGATATCTACTATTAAATTAATTAGTATAACAATCAATGCTCCGTAAATAAATATTCCTAGCATAACAGGATAATCTCTGAGCTGTAAAGAGCTGTATAATAGTGACCCCATTCCAGGCCATGCAAATATTGTTTCTGTCACTATAGCTCCTACTAATAATGTTCCTGTGTTAAATCCTATGAAGGTTATGACGGGAATAATGGCGTTTCTCAAAGCATGTCTGAAGATTATTCTTCTCTCTGGAAGACCTTTGGCCTTTGCAGTTATAATGAAGTCCTGTGAAAGAGCATCTAAAACGTTTCCTCTAGTTACTCGTGTGATATACGCTATGTTGAATATGGCCAATGTTGTGGCTGGAAGAACAAGATGATAAAGTATGTCGAGATAATAGTATATGCCTTGATAACTTGTTGTAAGAGAGATCATGCCTCCAGTTGGAAAAAGATTCAGATTAAGTGAAAATGTTATTAACATAAGCTGTCCTAACCAGAAATATGGTATAGAAATTCCTATCAAGGATAGCAAAGATATAACAGCATCAGCCAAGCCTCTTTTATATGCTGCAATAGTTCCTAGAGTAATTCCTATTAAAGATGCTATGAACATTGCGGTCAATATGAGAAGAAATGTTGCTGGAATTCTGCTTAATATTAAAGTAGAGACAGGCTCAGCTCTAAAGTATGAATAGCCTAGATCTCCTCTCAAAACGTTTTCTATATAGATCAACAGTTGTATATAAAGAGGCTTGTCTAAACCAAATCTATGTCTAACAGCTTTTATAAACTCTGGATCATTAACCTGACCTGCAAGTATATATGTAGGATCTCCAGGAGCCATATGAACTAGAAGAAATGTAACAACTATTACTGTAAAGAATAAAGCTATATATAGAATGATTCTTCTAATTATAAATGTGGCTAGCCCAGGCATTGCGTCACCTATCTAATATACTTAGAGCTAAATTATAAAAGCAGTTTTTGAGATATATTAAGAGTAGAGCCAGCATGCGACATACCTCCCATCATCTAATCTTACCAATGGAGGCGTTTCTTTTTTACATTTCTCTGTTGCAAAAGGACATCTATTATAGAATGGACAGCCGACAAATGTCGATTCTAGAGTCATAGGCTCTCCACCTATAAAAATTTTTCTATTTCTCTCTATATCAGGATCTGGTACAGGTACAGCTGATATAAGCATTATCGTATAAGGATGTTTCGGATCGTGAATAATTTTCTTTGTATCTCCGTATTCAACCATTCTCCCTAGATACATAACAAGAGTTTTCTGTGTTAAACTATATATTAAAGATATATCATGCGAGATAATGATATAAGAAAGCTTGCCTTTTCTCTCTTCATATATATGCTTGAAAAGATCAACGATCTGTCTCTTCAGAGACGCGTCTAAAGCAGATGTAGGCTCATCGGCAATTATAAGCTCAGGCTCTAAAGCTATTGCACGAGCAATATTAACTCTCTGTCTCTGTCCACCGCTTAGCTCATATGGGTATCTATTCATAAATATATGAGGAGGCGTGAGTCCTACGCTGGTTAATAACTTCTCTATATTTTGATCGATCTCTTTCTTACTAAGAGACGTATGTGTTTTATAAACCTGCGCGAGTATATCTCTCACATTCTTTCTTGGATTAAGAGATGCTGTCACATCCTGAAAGATCATCTGCATCTTAGGTCTTAATCTTCTCATCTCTTTCTCGCTAAGTTTAAAAATGTCTATATTATCAAAATATACTGTTCCAGAAGTCGGTTTAATTAATCTAAGGATCAGTCTAGCCAAAGTTGTTTTGCCAGATCCGCTTTCACCAACAACACCTAATATCTCGCCGCGTCTCATAATAAATGAGACATCATCAACAGCCTTTATATACAGCGAGCTTCTTTTAAAGAAGCTTTTTCTGATCGGAAAATATTTTTTAAGATGTTCTACTTTTAATAGCTCATCGGTCAAGAGCTCACTCCTCTATATAACCAGCATGCAACATATCTCTCATTCCCCACATGAAAGAGAGGTGGATCTTCATTGATACATATATCTCTCATTACAAAAGGACATCGTGGATGAAATTTGCATCCTCTCGTAGGATTAAATATATCTGGCGGAGTGCCCTTTAATATGAATCCTTTTCTTACATTTTCGCTTATACTTAATATAGATCCTAGCAGACCTTGTGTATATGGGTGTAGAGGCTGTTTAAATACTTCTCTAACATCTCCTATCTCCATTATTTTTCCAGCATACATTATCACGATTCTATCAGCAATTCTGACGGCAACCCCTAGATCATGTGTTATTATTATTATTGTCACACCATATTCTTTTCTCAGTTCTTTGAATAATTCTAAGATCTCCGCCTGCACAGTTACATCGAGAGCTGATGTTGGTTCATCAGCTATTAAAAGGTCTGGTTGATTGATCATCGCCATTGCAATGATCACTCTTTGTTTCATGCCTCCACTCAATTGATGAGGATAGCTTTTTGCAACATATTCAGGATTAGGAATTCTCAATTTTTTTAATAGATCTAGTGTTTTTGCCTCGGCATCTTTTTTAGAGATCTTTTTATGAGATATTAGTCCCTCAATGATCTGGTCAGAGATTTTCATAACGGGATTCAAATATGTCATAGGATCTTGAAAGACCATTCCTATCATTGAGCCACGAATCTTTCTCATTTCCTCTTCAGAAATTTTTGTCAGATCTACGGGACCTTTTCGTGTGTGAAATATTATTGAGCCTTCAACAATACGAGCGTTTTTAGGAAGAAGCCTGGCAATACTATGTGCAAGTGTAGTTTTTCCGCTACCAGACTCGCCTACTATAGCTAAAATCTCACCTTTTTTAACATATAAGTCTATTTTATCAAGAGCCTTTATAACTCCTTCTGGAACTTTATATTCAACTGTCAATCTCTTGATCTCTAGGATGTTGCTCACGATCTCATCCTAAAGCTATACGAGTTCTGACAAGACTTTTGCTAAAGCTCTTCTTGTTGATATAACTTTAATATTCTCACTGGCTTCTCTGATAATGTTTCTTTGAGCATCTGTGTATCCTATGCAATCCATGATGACAAATCCTATATTCTCTCTTCTGATTCTCTCTCTGATCTCTTCAAAATCTTTTAATGATGAGGTATATGGAGAGACAGGTATTACAATAAGATCTTTGAAATATGTACTCCACTTCTCACGGGCATAATCAATTTGTTCTTTAGCTGGTATTAGAACGGCTGTCCTACCTTTATATCCTATGCTCGATGCTATTCCTTTTAAAATTTTGTCAGGATATATAACTGGTTTAATGCTTTCGAAATCTGGAAACTCTCCTGAGCATAATATTGCTATGATATCACTCTTCTTCTCTAGCTCACGGATCTTCTTTTCTAATAGTGGAAGAAGCTTCTTTTTAGAGATCTTTACTTCTCCACCGTCTCTTAATCTAGTCACATAGATTATATCCCCAGGCTCCGGCCTAAGATCTCTCTCAATATCTTCTCTCGATAGATCATCTAAAGCTCCGGCCTCAACATATGAAATCTCTTGTTCTCCAAGAATCTTCATTATTTCAGGAATAACATCTGTTCTAGGAGACTGACCTATGGTCACAAAACCTATTGAAGATTTTTTCATAGAGCCAGACCCTTTTTATATTTTTCTTTGTCTAACGGTTTATTAATTTTCTATTTAGGGATTTAAATCATTATTTTGAAGTCTCTTTATAATTTTTTATAGATAACATTTAACACGGTGGCTTTATGGCAGACCTGTTTATGGAGCTTTATAAGGCCGCATATAAAACTGTTAAAGATCTTGCATTAGTCAAACCTGGTGAGAAGGTTCTTGTGTTGGGAGATACCTCCTCTGATATAAATGTCATGAGAGCTGTTGCTTCAGCAGCTTATACTCTAGATGCAGAGCCTGTCATCATATTGTATGAGACTCGTGAAGATGTTGATATAGAGCCTCCTAAAAATGTTGCCTCTGCAATGCGAGAGAGCGATGTTATCATAAGTCTTCCGCTTATGTATATTCTTCATACAAAAGCTTATTATGATGCCATGGGGTCAGGCGCTCGCATTCTTGAGCTTACTGGTATGGATAGTGATATGATGATCAGGCTTATTGGTAGAGTAGATTATATGCTTATGTGTGAGCTGGGCAACAAGCTTGCAGAGCTTACTCAGAGAGCCAGAAAAGTTAAAATAGTTAGTGAGAAAGGCACCAATCTATTTTTTGAGAACGATCCTTCGAGACCTGTGTATCATAATGACGGTATTTTAAGAGAGAAGGGCATATATAAACCTTTGGGAGGACAGATCTCTTGGGCACCTATTGAAGATAGTATAGAAGGAGTTCTTGTGATAGACGGATTTATATGGCCTCCTAAAGAGATCGGCTTAATAAGAAATCCTGTTAAAATAGAGATTAAAGAGGGAAAGATTAGAAGAATTGAAGGAGGTTATGAGGCAAAGATCTTGTCTAAATGGCTTGAATCATTAGGAGACGAGAGAATGTATTATATAGCTCATGCCTCATGGGGGTTTCATCCGAAAGCTCTTTTACGAGGAATACCGTTAGAAGACGAGAGAGTATATGCAGGAGTAGAGTTCGGCTTCGGATCACAAAGTCTTAAATTCAAAGGTAAGATCGGGTTGGCAAAGGCACATACAGATATGAGCATATTAGAGCCTGAGGTATATTATGATGATGTTTTAGTAGCTAGAGGAGGCAAATTTGTTCATCCTGAGCTTGCAGATTTAGATAAAAGACTTAGAAAATAATTTTTATATAGATGATGAGTTTTTCGGGGTCTTGAGAATATGATGAGGCGGTTACCCAGCTGATTTTCTAAAGATCTATGTTAAGAATAGGTTAAAAAATTTGTTTTTATTTTCAGCTGAAGTATGCTT
>Ga0081473_116586_pt1 | contig 55435 bp, 75 predicted proteins | sample CisSprmetagenome_FD_70977 | JGI IMG/M metagenome (GOLD analysis project Ga0081473, IMG submission 70977) | Hypoxic/sulfidic aquatic microbial communities from Cistern Spring, Yellowstone National Park, USA v2 (version 2) | ecosystem: Environmental > Aquatic > Thermal springs > Hot (42-90C) >...
CGGTGACCGTGGTGAATGCATGGGTTTGCAGTTAAGGGGTTTTGTTAGCTATCTAAATACACTAACTGATGATTTTACAATAACTGTCCCGATGGTGAATAAGGAGGTTATAGTAAGCCCTGGTTTGGCGATTGGTGGAGTTATACAGCCACCTCAAAGTTGGAATTATGATGATTTAGTTAATTGGGCTATAGCTAACGGTATGGGGTTGTCTAGGAATATCTTTGATAAATGGGTAGACTTAACTCTATTCGAATCCGATATTATAGGACAGCTGATAGCTAGAGGGTTTGAGGACCTACCAGATCTCGTCCAAGAGTATTTTGACCCCTCGTTTGAGACTGTCGAGAAAGGTGTTGATTACGTGGTAAACGGGGTTATAAACGCTTATAGTGCTGGGAAAAATGCTGTAATTAACTTTCTGAAGTCGTTATGAAACTTTCCGCGGAAGAACTGTAACGCTTCTACGTGTAATTTTTTACCCCGGAGTACCGACATTACTTTATACGGATTTCAGTCCAAAACTTTATGCCTTTTTACTCTCTTTATTTCCTCAAGAGGAAACATTATTTTTCCTTAATATTCCCTCTGTTGAATTCATTTATAGGATTAATTCTCTTCATACTTGACCTTCTCTTCATTATGGTAGGCAGTTCATTTTAGATCATTCACAAAATTTCCGCGATTTTGCCTTTCTAATCCTATCTGGATCTTTAACGTTGCAAGTAGCTGAGGGAGTTCTCAAGTATGGCTTAACCACAGCTGATCAGGAAGGGCGATAAATTTCTCTGAGTTATAGCAAACTGATACCATACGCGACGTGATTATACGATCTCTTTGAAAACCTCGATTTCTTGTATTGAAGACGTTGATAGTTACAGTGTGTGGGGATTCTGGTGAAGAGAGTTTCCGGGCCCGGCTACCTTAGTGGGGGACACCCCACTCACTTTACATGTTCGAACAATGCTGGAAATGCTTTTAATTTACAACTCTGAAATATATTTTATGTTTGACCAACTCTTACAAATTATTCATTATATCGACCAAGATAGAATAATTGATGCTGCTTCTAAGTTACTTGAAATTGTTAAAGATAAAGACGACGAAGAGCTAATGAAAATAGCTGCCGAATTAGAAAAGGAGATGAAAGAGTTAAGAGAAGAGAAGAGCATATTAGAGGTTGTAAGTCTGACTTACGCGACTGAGTTTAAACACTTACTCGAGGAAATGGAGAACGTGAGAAAGAGGAAGATCAAGTTGCTTTCAATGGAGTTAATAAACAGACTAGGAGGAAACAACTATCTTGTTAAGGAGTTATTGACCCAGAGAAGAGTTGAGGTAAAGCCTCACACATTTATTTGATTATGTATTAATTTCTGAGCGTAATAGTTCACATATCATCTTAATACAAGAATTACGGAAGCGATCATAACTTTACCGGAAAAATTTAACGAGGAGTTATAGCGGACCCGGTGGGATTCGAACCCACGACCACCGGCTGTCTTCCGGCCCCGCTAGGAGGCCGGCGCTCTATCCTGGCTGAGCTACGGGTCCAATCTTATAATCACTTATTCCACTTAAAGGTTTTTCGGATTAGGAGGAAAAGGAACCACATTGATCCCGCTATAACTCACTAACTCGTTCAACAAGTCGTAAACCTTCCCCGCCCTCATGATCACTACGAAGTCGTTCGATACTATCACCTTACCGCTCGCAATCACTTCTATGTCAGCTTTCTTCACTGTAACTGCAGCGACTCCTCGGGCTCTCAATTTCCCAGCTAGTTCACCACTCTTACTTATCTGAGCGTCCAAGACTAACTGGAATTTCACCCCTTTGGACGATAAGAACTCCGAAACAAAGAGTAGGGAATCAAAAACTTCTTCCTTCTCTTTCCTCTTCCCCAGACCGAGATCCCTAATAAAGCCGTCGTCACATATGAAGACTTCGTCGTCGTGGATCACGGAAAGTAACGTGAGTCCTACGTTATACCCGTCCACGATTACTTCTTCCGCGTTTTGTACTCTCTTCTCTTTAACAGCTTTTATTTCCTCGTCACTATGAGTACAGCGGTAAAGGAGTAGCCTTTCTTTCGATGTGAGGTTGTACCTTGATGATACTAAGTCCAATGCGGGTTTTCTGTTATACCCCCTATTTATAAGGTATTTGTAGTCCTCATAAGCCCTCAGCAATTGCCGACTTAACAGCATTTATTACATTCTCCTCTGAGACGTTAATAGTCACGTTACCATAAGTTCCCTTACCTCCTCCCCTACCTCCTAAACTCCTCAACTTTTCTATTATTTTGTCCACCTTGAGGTCTTTACTGACTCCTATTTCCACAACTCTATTTGCTTCCCTTACGGTCATTGACAGTACTACCGTTTTAGGTGATGAGGTCAACTTTCTCATAGCCTCTTTGACAAGCTCGTCGTCATAGATATCCTTAATTACGTAGAGAGTGACGTCACTTACGACATCTTTTCTGACTATTCTCTCTATCTCGTTTAGTACCATCCTTCTGTAGCTGGAAAGTAACTGTTCTTTCTTCTCCTCTTCCTCTAACAATCTCTTGACCCTAGCCTCTAATTGGGAGGGGGACGTGTTAAGGCTCTTTGAAATTTCTTTGATCTTCTCCTCCTGCGCCCTTGCGTATTGAGATACTACGTCCCCAGCTACATACTCAAGCCTTATTACACCGTCTTGTAGTTTCTCTACGTTAATGATCTTTAAAGCACCGATCTCGCTGGTGTTGCTTAAGTGGGTACCCCCACAACCTTCAATGTCCCAGTCTTTTATCTCGATTAGCCTCACCTCAGCCCCCTCAGGGACACCTCCGGCGTATATTGATACTCCGTACTTCATCTCAGCCTCTATTCTATTGATATTGAATGGTCTTACCGGTCTGCGGTCGTTGATCACGTAATTAGCGAGGTCTTCGATTTTCTTTATCTCCTCTTCTGTAGGCATTTTATAATGAGTAATGTCGAGCCTCGCTTTCTGTGGGGTTTTTTCCGCACCTGCCTGCCACACGTGTTCGCCCAGGACTTTTCTAGCTGCGGATAAGATCACGTGTGTGCCGGTGTGATGTTTCATTATCCTATATCTCCTCTGCCAGTCTATCTCGCCGTAAACAGTAGTGCCTTCTGGTATATTCGCCTCTTTATCCAGTATGTGGATTACGTAATCCTTGACTTTCTGTGTGTCAACTACCTTGTATTCAGTGTCGCCTACCCTAATTATCCCAGTGTCGCCTACTTGCCCTCCCCCTTCTGGATAAAAGGTGGTCTGGTCTAGGACTAGGTAGTTTTTGTAAGAGAGAAGTACTTTACCTTGAAAAGACCTCTGGTACTGATCTTTGTAATAAAGTTTGTTAGTAGATGGTAGTGCTCTCTCCTCTATGATCTTTATGAGGTCTTGTGGTAGTTTCTCTTTCTTTCCTCCTTTTATAGGCGCTAACTGGTGTCTTTTAGCGACTAACGCGTAAAAATTATGGGGAACTTCTACCTTTACGTTGGGATTAATCTTACGGGCTTCTTCTGCCACAATGTCTGGGGGGATACCGTTAGAGTCGTATAGCTTTACTAAATCCTCAGCCGTCATCTCCTTGCTTTTCTTTACCAAAGAGGAGATTGCTGAAGTCGCTTTGCTCATTGTCTCTTCAAACCTCTCCTGCTCGAGCTGAACCACGTCGAGTATATAGTCCTTATTTTTCAACATCTGCGGGAAGTCTTCCCTCCAGTAATCTATTTGCTCTTTGATCAACTCGTAGAGTTTTACATCACTCCCCAGAATTTTGAGGACTCTTAGTGCACGCCTTATTAAAAGCCTGCCTAAATAACCCTCACCTGAATTAGATGGGACTAGACCGTCGGCTAACATCATAGCTATGGTCTTGGTGTGGTCTAGTACTTGGAACACCCTAGCAGCTCTAGTCAGCTCCTCGTTAACAAAGTCGAATTTGAGCCCCATTTTTTTAGCTACTTCTTCTCTATGCCTTACTATTGTTTCGGGCTTATCCGGGTCGATCCTACCGGCTAAAATTGCAGCAGTCTTTAACAATTCGTCGTCTACTTTGTTGGACCCGATCTTATCGAAGAACTTGTAAACGAGGTTGCCGTAAATCGCGTGAAACGCTGTGGGAGTCTTCTGAGTAAACCACGCCATTCTCTCTACTCCGTAGCCTGTATCCACGATTTTTAGCTTCAAAGGTACGTATTGGTCTCCCTTGATTTCATATTGCATGAATACTAGTGTTGCCAGTTCAAGCCCCCCTACGGTCACCTCAAAAGATGGGCCCGCATTACCTCCACCTTCCCACCACGACTCCTTGAAGTTGAGCTGTTCTTCCGGTATCCCCAGTTCTTCTGTGAAGAACTCCTTTGCGAGAGATACAGTCTCTTCTTTCCAATATACTTGTTTGTCAGGGTAGTTAAAGGCGTGGTGGGCTGCCATTTCGAAAGTCGTCAAGTGCCTGCCGAAGGTGATACCTACGTTGTCTACATCTTCAAGCCTTATACAAGGTTGGGAGATAACTAAGGGATTTGCGGGAGGTGGAACCACACCACTCGTGACGAAAGGCTGGAAATCTACAATACTCGCTATAGTCAGGTATAGGTCCTCCCTCCACCTAGCTAACACTGGTTTGGGCGGAATTATGATATGTCCTTTCCTCTCAAAGAACTTTAGGAACTTATTTCTCGCTTCTCTTACGGTGAGGGGAGGGGACTTTATGTCCAGGTCAAAGAAGTAGTAGTCCGTACAAGGTACGTCACTACAAACTTCACGGGATTTGTCTTTAGCCCAGAAAGGGGTTGAACAAGACTTACATAATTTTCTTTCGTAATTATTTGATAAAAAGAAATTAAGTCTGTACTCGCTTTCACTTATTTTCATAGATTAAAATGCGTGGAGCGGTGTTAAAAAGAGTTTTCTTATCCGAATAGTGAGGCTAGACCGCCACCAATCTCCTCTTCACTAGGTCCCTTCTTCTCTTCTTCCTCCTTCTTCTCCTCCTCTTCTCAGCAGGAGCAGCAGCCTGAGCAGGAGCAGCAGTTGGTACTTGTATACCTAAGTCTACTTTACCACTAATTGCTCCAGCAAGTGCATATGCCTTAGCCATAGCTCTTGATATTACCGCTTGTGCAGTCTCAGGAGTTATGTAGCCTATTTCAGCAGCTAAGGACATAGCATTTCTTGCTGCTTTCTGTGCGGTGACCTTCAGAACTTCTGGCACTGGATAGGCTATCTCTACAGCTAAGTTGAAGGCGTTAAAGTGAGCTTTCATTACTTGATCCTTGTACTCGTCTAAGTTAATCGCCAGTTGTTCGCCGGGTATCAGTATGCCTCCTTCATATGCGACTTTTATGCTGAGCTTTATATAGACTGGCATTATCCCTAACTTTTGTAGTATAGGTATAGCATCGGGAGGAATTGGATCGCCAGGTTTAGCTATCACAGTATCTTGTAAGACGTGTACTTTACCGTCTTGAACCTTAGTCTTAACCTTAAGCTTACCGAAAGTGCTCAGTATAGGACCTGCAGGCATTCCAGTGTCTCCGGCTGGTATTACTACTTCTTCATCTGCTTTGTCTCCAGGCATTGCATACCTCTTTAGTTTAAACTTGGAGAGGAATAAGTGGAGTTCGAACGGGTTTGCTCTGGTGAAGATATAAGCGTTTGACCCAGTGAGATAAGGTTTGAAGTTAGATGCGTCAATACCAGCTTTCTTAAGGGCTAATTCGAACAAACTGTTCTTAGTTACTTTTATCTCAGCTTTCCCTCTCAATTTCTTTCTAATATCGTGCAACTTGTCAGCTGGGAATCCTTGTATATCCGCGATTATTATTGTAGGGTACTCCTTAAGCTTTTGGGTTAGTTCTTCTACTTCCTCTATTTTCCATTTCGGAATTTTGTGTTGAGTTACTACGGCCATCTTAATCACTTCATATTAACTTTTACTACTTTACCCATAGTGGTTTTTACATATATCGCTCTCAAAATACCTTCAACTCTAGTCTTATTTTCGATAGCGTTAAGTACAGCTAAGGCATTGTCGGCTAGATCTTCAGGCTTCATATCTTCAGTCCCTATGAAAGCTTGAACATGGGGCTGGTCTTTTGTCTTAACTAGTGTTGATCTCTTAAACCTATTAACGTATTCTGAGACGTCAGAAGAGTTTGGAAGGGGAACCGGGAACTTTCCTCTAGGACCCAGTGCGGGTCCAATTATCCTACCAGCTAATGCCATAGATTCCTGAGATATCAAGAACCAATCGTTCTGTCTTGCAAGTTTCTTCACTGGTCTCTTCTGCCCTTGTAATTTTTGTAACTCTTCTTTGGTTAGGATGACGTTCGGTTGAGCTTTCTTGACTGATTCTAACTGCTCAAAGGAAGGCACTACGAGAACTTTCCTAGCCTTTGTCGGAGCCTTAGGTAGCGGGACTATCTCCCTTAGTTTTATCTCGCCTTTTTTCATATCTACTCCTTTAAAAGTTACTATTACGTCAACGCTCTGAGTGAAGTTCCTCTTAGGATTATTTGATGGGTCTAGTGCTTGTTTTAACGCTTCCAATAGACTATTTCTGTCAGCGATCATAATTTCACCCTTCTACCTCATTCCATTTTTGCTCATATTTGGTTAATAAGTCATCATACTTACCTTGTTCTACTTCTTTTACGACCATCTTTGGATCTTTACCCTCTACTGTAATTCCTATTGATCTCGCAGTCCCTAGAATGCTCTTTACTGCAGCCTTTAGGGTCTTAGCTGTTAACTGCGGCTTCTTCTTTATTGCTACGTCGATTATCTGCTCCATCTTTAAGTTCCCTATCTTCTTGTGCTCGGGGTCACCAGAAGGTGCTTCAGCACCTACAGTTTTGAGAAGTAAGGATGTGGTGGTTGGAACACCTACCTTTATTTCATATTTCTTGGTGGAAGTGTCAACTTCTATAGCTACAGGTACTGTCATGCCTTTAAATTGAGATGTTGCCTCGTTTATTTTCTTTACAACTTCACCTACATTTAGTCCTAGTTGTGAGAGCGTAGGACCCAGTGGTGGGCCTGGCTTTGCGTTTCCTCCTTCAACTACGATTTTTATTGACTTTGTGGGCATAAGCTTATCACCTTACTTTTTAACGGGTTTGACTTGGTCAAGGGGAACTGTAACCTGAAGAGGAAATGATGATTCTAAAATATTTAAAACTACTTCATTCTTTGCACTATCTAATCTCTTTACTTCCGCTTGCATACCTCTAAAAGGGCCGCTCACAATCTCTACTATATCGCCCTCTTTCACAGTAGGTATTACAACGGTCTTAGAGACGAATTTGACTACATCTTCTTTTTGGACTAATCCATGGGCTACTCCTTTTACGTGTCTTATACCAGTAGCTACCAGTTTTACTACATGTGGACCAGAGGCTTCTACAATGACATAACCCTTGACGTTGGGCGGGACAATAATTGAATAAATCTCCTTAACGTTATTTGTTTTGATCCTCTCTTCTATCATCAAGGCTACGTTTATTTCCTGACCAGCCGTAACTCTTACTGCGTAATAGTTCCTGAATCTTGGTGCTTCCACTATATTCACCTATTTTATAATTAGGGTAACGGAAAGTTGTATTATATACGCGAGGATCCCGACAACTCCGACTACAAGTAATGTAAGCTTAATGCTGTAGCTTAACATATCCTTGTCAGGTTTTTTAGCTACGCTGGTTATCAGTTTCCAATCGTCCTTGAGTTTTTTAAGGGACTCTAAGAATGCCATATGTAGATAGTTTTTGACCATAATTTTAACTTTAACTACTGAAATATTCTCTTTATAAACCAGTCCGGATCGAAGGGAACTAAACTGTCATATTCTTGTCCTATTCCCAAGTAGATCACGGGTTTCTTAAGATCGTAAGCTAACGACAAAACTATTCCTCCTTTTGCGTCAGCGTCCACTTTGGTGAGTATTACTGCGTCATAGCCGATATTATTCTCGAAATATCTAGCTTGTTCAAGAGCGTCGTTACCAGCAAGTGAATCAAGGACTAATATCCTTAAGTCCGGCTTTGTTATTCTTACAACCCTCTTGAGCTCTTCAACTAGGTCAGCGTCAACGTGCATCCTTCCCGCAGTGTCAATTAGCACCACGTCTATGTTTCTGCTTTTTGCAGAATTTATGGCGTCAAATGCGACTGCAGCAGGATCCCCACCGTATTTCCCCCTAACTAGGGGTATTTCGAGCTTTTGGGCGTGATAAGCCAGTTGTTCTTGAGCAGCTGCCCTGAAGGTGTCGGACGCAGCTATAATGGAACTAATACCGTTTTTCTTCAGCATGTACGCTACTTTAGCTATTGTCGTGGTTTTTCCAACACCATTTACGCCGAAGAAGACAATCACGTAAGGCTTCTTACCTTTGCTTTTTATTTCTTTTACCAGGTCGAAGCCTCTGTTTTTTGTAAGGATCTCTTCTATAGATTTTTTTAGAGAATCTGTTATTATTTTCTCTATCTCCTCGCTTCTACTAACCTTCTTTCCTACTAGGGAGTTTTTCAGGTCTTCTAGTATCTTTTCCGACACTTCGTAGGAGACGTCAGCCTCGAGAAGTTGGTATCTAAATTCTTCAATTAATTCAGTTATGTCATCCTCCTTTATAGTCTTATATTTGAGGAAATCGAAGAAAGAGAAACGTGATTTAGACTTCTCCTCAGCCTTCTTTTCGTCTTTAAGTTTTTCCGTTACGGATTGCGGAGGAGACTGAGTATTAGGTTGAGGGATTTGGTCAGTGGGTTGGGGAGGAAGAGGTTGAGGCTTTGCTTCTTGTGGAGGTTTTTGATCTTCTTTTGATTTCTGTTGAGCTGTTTCTTGAGGGATTTGGACATTCTGTTGGATTCCAACTTTTTGCTCCTGCTCGGGTTTTTTCTCCTCTTCCTCTTTTCCTGTTACTTTACCTAAAAAATTAGAAAGTGCTTTCTTTAATTTATCGAAACAAAATTATCCACCTGTTTGAGCTTGGGCTTGGATAGCGGATAGAACTTGTGCAAGCTGGTTATAAGCCTCTATTGATTTAGCCAGTTCGGCTTGTAAAGCTTTAGAATAATCGTTTAGTTCTTTTTCTTTATCGTCTAGTATTTTCTTTGCAGTCTGCGGATCTACTTCTATAAAGTACTGCAGTCCTAAGTGGACTATTACTTTCACGTTGTTTATATTACTCACCTTAAACATGACATTACCTTTCCTATCTCCGATCATTATATACTCCTGATTACCTTTATTTATCTCATCTATTGCACTTTTTGAGGATTTAACTGACTCAATTGAGTCTAAGACCTCAGTTAAGGTTTTCTGGAGAGTATCTATATACTCTTTAAGTTCCACTGCTTGCTGGTAAAGAGCCCCTACGTCTATGGCTATTTGTCCACTTTGTTCTCTCTCACTCATGCCACTCACAATATTATCTTTTCTAACTTTACTAAATCTCTTGTTGTTTTATCGTTTATCTCTTCAGGTTTGACCTCCCTTATTTCCTCGATTCTAATGTTATACCTCTTAATCTTGTTTTTACTTCCGAAATCACTGTATATTTTTTCTAGTGCTTGTTTTTCGTTTAATGCCCTTATGTACTTAACGAATTTTTGCCTTGTGGGAAATCTAGACTCGTTAAATAATGCCGTTCCTCTGACCATGAAAATTTTGATCTCGGACATCAATCATTAAATGCTCTTTGGATTCTTAAAATCTCTGGTCCGGTAGTGGACGAGCCAACAAGGACTCCGTTCTTGTTTGCAATTAGTCCACTTCTTATAAAGACGCTTCCAAAATTAACAGTTCCCGTATCCAGCTTCACCTTGAAGAATTCGGACAGTTCTGTTAATTCCTCTTCTGTAACGTCTACGTGGACTAACCCAGCTTTGTCAGTTACGACTCCTACAGAACCCACAGTGATTATATTAGCTATACTACCCCTCTTCACGGCTTCAACTTGAATAACTTTTCTAATCTTCTCTACCTCTACGTCCGTCAGTTCTTTGTACAATAAAGCAGCATGTGAGTTCATGAGTATTATGTTACCTAATGCTGTAGGCTTGATATCTAAGATCTCAACTCTCACATCTTTGGCTTGTTGTTTTATGCTTTGGTACTCATCGTCTGTAATGGTCTTGGGCAGAATGATTACGTCGTTGTTACCGGAGACCAAGATGCCTACAAGCACGCTCTTAGCCACTGTAGTCTGGATTACCTCGGTCTTTAAAACTTCCTGAATCTTATCTAGAACTAGTCTGTCATCTATCTTAGGTAAAATAGTGTACTTATCATTAGTAAAAACGTATATTCCTATATTATCTGTCCCGAATATTGAAAGCTTGTCTAAATTCATTCACTCTTAAGTGCGAGAGTAACTAAATATATCTTTTCCCCTACCTTTCTAACATTTATCCTTACTTTTCTCACAATCTTATCCCTACCGTTAGTAGATACTGCTCTAGCCAGTGTTGGATCGATTATGACCCTCTCCGCATCAAAATGTCTTTTGACAATGCTCCTGATCATGTTGAGTGTCCTTCTAGCCCTCACGTTTCTTCTACCCATGAATGCTCTTCTGAAGTTCACTACCATCTCGAAATTATCCTTTTCTTTCTTAGCCCTCTTTTTCTCGGCAGTTTTTTGCTCCTTCTTCTCACTTTTCTTCTCTTGTTGTACCTCTTGCTTAACCTCGGTCTGTTTTTGGGGTTGTTGCTCTACCTGCTGTTGAGTAGTGGTTTGTTGGTTTTGAACTTCTTGTACTTCCTGATTGTTTTGTTCAGTCATCTCGTTACACCTTCAGGCTATTCCTTCTCCAATTTCTTTTAAAAGGGTTAAATCTGATTTTAGCATTAGTTTTTAAAACTACCCAAGCCGGAATGGCTGAGTTACTTTTAATCGCTTTTGCGAGCCTCAGTTTTTTACCTAAAGGCTTGTGCTTACTCATTTCCATCCCCTTTCCTTAATTGTTATTTTGAAATCTTTTTTAGTTTGAGAGGTGAGTTGTGCTAAAATTTCCTTTAACTCCTCGTCAGTTAAAGGAGCCTGAATCCTCCCTGCTTGTGCTAAGGCTATTAATTGATTCTCAATTGCTTCAGCTATTTCTGGCTTTACGAGCTTTACGTTTGCTAATCTTTGCCTAGCTTCTGGTGTTAATATGACTCGTAAGATTGCTTCTTTCTTGGCTTCAAGTTCGGCTTTTCTTTGCTGTTCTTCTAAAACTTTTCTTTGTTGCTCTACTGCCTTCCTTCTTAATAACTCTTGTAGTTCTTCATCGTATTCGTCACTCATGATAATCACCTAATTACTCTAAATACTTTTTCAAATCAGTTCTTTTCTCAGCCAGCTCTTTAAATATTTCGTATGATAATTTGTCCAAAAGTGACCTTCCTTTAGGAGAGAGAACTCTACCTTGTTTCGTCTTAGCAATTAACCCGGCTTTCTCAAGCTGACGGAATATGAGGCGGTTAGCGTGACCAGGACCTCTTACTGATATAGGTGGCCTAGTCCCTCTCCTCTTTAATCCTCCATAAATCCTTCTCGTCTCACCTACTCCTAAAGGCTGTTGCATATAAACTCTCCTGAGCAATGAAGCAGCCCTTATATACCACCAGTTTTCTGGGTTATCCGGAACCCTTTCTTTGAAGCTAGCTGTTTTTGCATATAGAGCCCAATCTGGAGGTTGTAACTCCTTAACGTTCTCTTTTAAGTACTCACTGAGCCTTTTGATCAGCTCGTCGGCTGGAACCATATTTACAGTTATCATACGCCTACTAATCACTCATTTAAGGTTTAAAAGTTAATCTGACTTTCTAATTTCGATGGATAATGAGATTTTACATAGCCGATGAGGCTTCGATACTAAAGGGCGAAATAACTGACGTTTATTTCGATAGAGCCGCAAGGACTTTAGAGCATTTAGGATTTAAGGAAGTCAAAGTTAGAATGGAAATACACTCCTATGGCCTCCCTAAGGATTACCAATGGGCAGTTTTTACCGGGCTAGAAGAAGTGTTAAACCTCCTTGAAGGAAAAGATGTAACTGTCTACGCGATGCCTGAAGGTACACTCTTTAAGGAAATTGAACCGGTTATGATAATAGAAGGTAACTACTTAGATTTCGGTGTCTATGAAACAGCTTTTCTCGGGATTTTAAGACATTACTCAAGCATATCTACAAAGGCAGCTAGGATAAAGAGACTGGCTTTAGACAAGACAGTTTTATTCTTCGGATTAAGGGCACTTCATCCGGCTATAGCGCCGATGGTGGATAGGGCTGCTTATATAGGAGGTTGCGATGGCGTATCGGGAGCCTTTAATGAAAAAACTTTAGGCGTAAAACCGTCGGGAACTATGCCTCATGCGTTAATGCTGTCTGTAGGTGATAACGTAAAGGCGTGGAAAGCCTTTGACGAAGCAATGCCACCTGATGTACCGAGAATAATACTTGCCGACACTTTTGAAGACGAGAGAACCGAAGCACTAAAGGCAGCTCAGTTACTCAAGGGTAAGTTGTATGGAATTCGGTTAGATACACCTTCAAGTAGAAGGGGGAATTTTAGGAAGATAGTTCAAGAGGTTAGGTGGACTCTTAACATTCACGGTTTTACTAACGTTAAGATATACGTTAGCGGTGGAATAGATGAAGATGATATTATACAATTAAGGGATATAGTTGATGGCTTCGGTGTCGGAACAAGTATAGCTAATCCATCTGAAGGTGTTGATTTCAGCGCCGATATTGTAGAAAAGTTCGAAAACGGTAAGTGGATACCCTTCACTAAAAGAGGAAAATGGCCTGGAGCAAAACAAGTGTACAGATGCGGAGATACTCCAGATACGGATGTAATTACATTACTCGACGTACAACCTCCAAGACCAGAGTGTAAACCACTGTTGAAAAAGGTAATGGAAAGGGGTAAGATAATTACTGATCTACCGTCTGCAAAAGAAATAAGAGAATACGTTCTGGAACAGCTAAAAAAGCTTCCTAATTAATCTATAACTATTTCCTTAGTATTTTCTAAGCTTCTATTAAATGCTATTTCAACTATGGGTTCCATTCTTCTGATAGCGTTATATAATCTCAGATTGACTGTCCTTATAGCTATCAGTATCCTGTAGTTCTTTATATTAGAAGTTGAATTCTCTATGTTTGTAGCTTCGCTTATTAAAACCCTCCTGAGGGTTCTGAGTTCTTCCATAGTCTCGTTTATCAATTTAGCGTCTTCTTTGGCAAGGACTTTTATGGTATGGTCTATTATTGCTGTAGACTGCTCTATTAAGTCGAACATGTTGTTCCAGTAATTTTTGACTTCTTCAAGTTCCTGAGGTGTGAGAGTCAACAAGTCAGTAGCAGCTTCGCTTATTTCATCAGCGGACTCCTCAATCGCCTTTATTAATATTCTATTTCCTATAAGCTGTATCCTTTTAACACCTATCATGTAAGCCAAGCTACGATTAGATTGTGAAAGGATTAATTGCCTTAGAGCTAGATAATAAAGTCTATCAACCTCCTTTTCTAACTCTATTGTTTCTTGCAGGAATGTCCTACTACCCTCCTTTATACCCAGGCTTAAGTAATGGAGCATTTGCTTCAGGTTGTTAATTAGCCTGTTAAGTAAGCTTGTCATGGTGTATTTCGTGGGATCCAAGAAGGACTGTATTTGAATATAATCCACGTTCTGAACCGTAATTTCATATCCTATTAGACTTCTTACTGCTTCTTTCACCTTTCTCAGTATGTCTTCACTAAACAGCTTGTCTTTGCTCTCTATCTCGATCTTGTCAAAGCCAAGAATGTACAAACCGTAAATTATCCTCGTGACTATTTCGGGCATTATATTGTTTGAAAGAAGCACTTTCACCTCTTTAGTTGCGTTTTGTAGTTTCATATTTGGTGGATATACTTTTAGGCTTCCGTCTTCATCTACCTCCAAGTATACACTCTCTCCTGGTGATAATCCTACCTCTTTTACCCATTCAGCAGGTAATGATACCATAAGTGTCGATTTACCGAATTTCTGAACTCTACGAACCTCCATTTTTACTCACTAGTCTATGTTATATATATTTGTAAAGTTTATAAAAGTAGTTTAAATGTGTATCAGATTATTTTAATCTCGGGTATTTTGCCATACTCTTTAAGGTAAATTTCTCCTTCACCAGTAGACGGAATAATTCTAATTCCGTAAGGTCTTCTTTTAGTAAACTGGATTGCCATGGAATCTCTTAAGATCTTTTTGTATAATTCTATGTCTCTTTTCACCGCTATCATATCTAATCCAGCAACACAGACAGAAGTCAAAGTCATTAACTGAGATAGGGTTAAAGAACCTTCTCTAACTCTTTCCATCAAAACGTTATCTTCAGCTACGGGCAACATAAGTTCAGAAAAACCTATCGGAGCTATTTTTAGCCTCCAGACTAACTCGAATATCCCCCTATTTATATTCGCAACCGTGGATAGCTGTCCGAAAGAGAACATCTTCTCCCCGGAAAGATTTTCTATTAGTCTTCCAGTGCTCTCTTCCATCCATGGGGACAGAGAAGCATCTATACCTTGATACCTTATTCCTATTTCCTTGCTCATTTTTTTACTGTATTCGTCAGCAAATGCTAGAACTCTCTCCGCTCTGTTCTCCTCGAATTCTCTAACATAAATTAGCGAGGAAGATAAAGAGTCGTTTATCGTGTTAGCGCTACCAACTGGAAAGTAAGGCGTGGTTAGGAATTCCTCGTTTACGAGTATCGCTACTCTTGTTGCAATTTCGGGGTCTAACGAATATACTAATTGTGCAACGTCGTCAATATATTTACTGTCATTAAGTAACACGGAAGCATAGAACGATTTATCGGTAGATAAAAAGTCCGCGATACTTCTCAGTTCATCCTTAGCTCTTCTGTGTATGATTGAATAAATTATACCTTTTCCCGAAGGTATTTGATTTACTTTACGCTCTAAGTCCTTTAGCTCAGGGGGAAACGCTATTCTTTTCGTCCATACTACTTCGTCTTTTATGTTTTGAAGCTGATCTACATATTTAACTAACTTGTCCATATCTTCTGAAACGAAGAAAATAGTGAGGGCTCTTATCTTCATGTGTCCATCTATGCTTGACAAATATTTTAGTTTACTGGGAAAATGATCAATTAGGATGCCTAGGCTTACAATTTTACTGTCTAACAACAATTTAGACGCACTATATCATGCTTTGACTCTAGCACTATCAGCTAGGGCTTTAAACTGGGAAGTTAAGGTCTTTGTGGTTTCTCAAGCAGTAGCTCTCTTTTTAAAGTCCTCCAAACCTAAGTTAGATATGCCCTTTTTTGCTAGGCTCTACGTAAAGTTTCAGATGCGAAGGCTTAAGATAACCGATGCTGAGAAAATGCTTGATGATGCTATAAAAGAGGGTGTGGAGTTTTACGTAGACGAAGCAGGTCTTAAGGTTATAGGGGCTAGTAAGGAAGACCTTAAAGATGGTGTAAAACTTTCAGGAAGTATTACGTTTTTAACCCAAGCAAGAGAATCCGAGGTGGTGTTGTCCCTATGATAATCGATAGTGAGGACGTTTGCCCAGTAGTTCTTGTAAACGTCTTAAGGGCTTTCAGAGAGGCTAAAGACGGTGAGGAAATAATAGTCAAAACTAAGTGGGAAGCTGCTGTGACGGAATTAGAGAAGTGGTGTAGAGAGACTAACAATCAGTATTTGGGATGGAGTAAGGAGGGTAGCAAATTCGTAATAAGGATGAAAGTTGTAAAGAGAGATAATAATGCTTAAATTTGATAGTAAAATTAAACATAATTGGCGGTCAATATTGTGTCAAAGGAGTTCCACGTATTCACAAACGCAATAGAACTGATGGAAGGGATGTGGCCTACTCCCCTTCTTAAGTTAAATATAGGAAATAACGTCTGGGCCAAACTCGAATTTTATAACCCGTTAAGTCACAGCATAAAGGATAGGACTGCACTCTTTCTTTTCAAAGAAGCACTAAAAAGGAAAACAGAGCACCTTGTTGAAGCTACATCTGGCAATACCGGTATAGCGTTATCAGCGTTATCAGCTATTTACAACGTGAAGTTTACTGTATTCGTCCCTTCTACTGCACCTTCAGCCTTTCCAGTATTGATGAAGTTGCTGGGGTCAGAAGTAATCTCAGCAGGTTCTTCAACCAACGATTTGCTGCCTTTAGTGAAAAGACTTAGCTCCTTCGGAGGGTATACACATCTAGACCAGTTCAATAATGAAGTTAATGTGATGGCTCACTACGAGACTACCGCTAAAGAAATTGAAGCACAGTGTACCAATGCCGGGATTAACTTGAGGAGAATTATAGCCACGGCTGGAACAGCAGGACATTTAGTCGGTATAGCCAAGTATTTTAAGGAAAAGAAAGGAGATGAAATAGAGATAATAGGAGTTAACCCAGCAGAAGGGGAAAGAATTCCGGGTATAAAGAGAGTTACACCTGATAATAAATTCCTGAAAATGACTAAAATAGACCAGCTAGTTGATGTCACTTTAAAAGAGGCTGTAGAGGGAGTTAAGGAGGTAGCTAGAAAGAGCGGTATTCTGATAGGTTTAAGTGCTGGAGCTACAGTTGCGGTTTTTAAGAAATTAGGGTTAATAGACGATACCGAGGCTACTGTTCTTATATTTCCTGATGATGCGTTTAAATACATTAATGAGCTCTCACAATATGTGTAATTAGTTTTTTAAGGAAATACCCCTAAAGTTTAATCCCGTGACAGAGATCATAATAATTTTAAACAAAAATGGAGATATATTGGATTTTTCTCCCAGAAATATAGATATAAGAGAAATTTCTAAGCTGAAACAAGAAGAGGTATATGACGACGGCGAATTAATAAGAATAAAAGCTATAGTTTAAGATATAATGCGACTGGAAGATTTCTTCAAAGACATTTATGTGCAGACGAAGATAGTTACGGTAGAAAATCAGAAACTAGTAATGAAGTGTTACAATTCATCCACGAGTTTCAAGTGGTATTTTATCTCACCATCATTCAGGAACTATCCTTATAGCTCAAACCCAGAAGAGAGAATGAACAGAGAGTTAAATTTCTTTACATATAGATGGAGGGAGATAATAACACCTAAAGTAATAGACTTCGATATGGAACAGACATGCGTTTACAGAGAGTTCTTAGAAGGAGAAGAAATTAGGAATTTAGATCATTTCGAAAAACTTGGAAAGGCTTTACGCCACATACACAATGAGGGTTTTGTTATGGGTGATACGAAGTTGGAAAATTTTATTACAGTTCAAGGAAAAATTGCGGTTATCGACGCTGAGCAAGCGATTATTTCCACGGATATTTCTCTTAGAAGTTGGGACTTGCTTGTCCTTTCTTTTTCCACAGCTTATACTTTTATAAAGGATCCTCTTACTTTCGGAAAAGCGATTGAGACTTTATTCTCTAATTACGAACTGCCTAAGGAACAAGCTGAAGAACTTCTAGGAATAAAAGCTATCGGACTTATAAGTTTGATGCCTTTCCTCCACTTCTCTACGTTCAGAAAAGTTGTTGAGAAATACTTATAGTCACTCCGTTTCTCTCATTCTTAGAGATCACTATTTCTTCGTCGTTTATTCGTGTTCCACATGCAGGACATCTGTAAAAATATCTTACTACTTTTTTGCCGTCGCTAGTACTTTCAGCTTCACCTATAAAATCCATCCTGATATTGCATTTTGGACAAAGAAGCTCTTTCATCCTGACTTATTAGGACAGAATTAGAATAAAAAAGTAATGAAGGACAGATACGGGAGGCCGATTGAGGACTTAAGGGTTACACTTACACATGTATGTAATTTCTCATGCTTTTTCTGCCATATGGAAGGTGAGGGAAATGACGGTGGTGAGTTAACAGCTGAGGAGATATCCTTAGTTGCCAAAGTCGGGAAAGAATTCGGTATAAAAGCCGTGAAACTCACCGGAGGAGAACCTACTCTCAGGAGGGACATTGTAGAGATCATACGGAAATTAAAGGATGTAGGAATAGAAGAAGTTTCAATGACTACTAACGGATTTCTCTTAGAAAAGATCGCCAGAGAACTCAAAGAGGCTGGACTGGATAGAGTTAATATAAGTTTGCACTCGACTTCCTCGCAACTTTTCAAGGAAATAACTGGAGTTAATGGCTTCGAGAAAGTTGTGAAGGGTATAGAAGAATGTAACAAAGTAGGTTTAAAGCCAATAAAGTTGAACTTTGTCGTTACGAGGAAAAACATTAGTGAGGTTTTCAAAGTTATTGAACTCGCTGAGAATCTGGGAGTAGACGAGATTCACTTGATTGAGCTACACCCAGTAGGGCTGGGTAAAGAGTCCTTTAATTACCATGTATCCCTTGACGAGGTCGAGAAAACTCTTAAGGAAAAAGGAAAATTCCTAGGTACTAGGAATAAACATAACAGACCGAGATATCAATACGGCAAGATTAAAGTGGAAGTGGTCAAACCTTATGCTAATCCCTTCTTCTGTGCAGGATGTAACAGAATTAGATTAACAGTAGACGGTAAGCTAAAGACTTGTTTGTATAAGGAGGACAGAAGTGTAGACATAATAGATATATTGAGAGGTAATTATACAGAGGAGGAGAAAATATCCGCGCTGAGAGATGCTTATAGGTTAGCTATATCAATAAGAGAGCCTAATTTCCTATTCGGAGTGAACAAGTATGAGATTAAACAAGTTGGATAAGATTATGGAAGAAGAAGGAGTACAGTGTAGTGTTGTATTAAGCGGTGCCACAATCTTCTATCTTACCGGTTACGATTACATCACGACCGATATAGGAAATGCCGTAGCGTTAGTATATTGTGACGGGGTTCCCACTTTGATAGTACCAGTCCTCGAAAAGAACAGAGCTGAGGCTAAAGTAGGTGATAAGATAGAGGTACTACCTTACAGTTACTCGTTGATAGGAGAGAGGGTTTTTAAAGGAGGACTAATTGACGCTATTGCCACTAAAATAAATCCACCTAAGAAAGTAGGAATAGATATGCAAAATTCTTCCAGTTCTTTTTACCTCTCTTTCAAGGAAAAGGTTGGGGATTATATAGATATATCGAAAAAACTAGCTATGGAGAGAGCGATAAAGGAGGACGAGGAGTTAGAACTCATAAAGAAGGCAGGGAATATAACTACATCAGCAATGAGAATAGGTAGCGAAAAAATCCAGAACACAGGTATTACAGAGAGAGAAGTTGCAGGACTAATAGATATGACAATGAGGAATGAAGGAGCGGAAGATTATGCGTTTCCTTCTATAGTGGCTTTCGGTGAAAATTCAGCATTCCCTCATCACGTACCAAGTGATAAAACAATAAAGGAAAACGATAACGCGGTAGTTGATATAGGGGCTAGGTACCGCAACTATTGCTTTGATAGCACCAGAACGTTCATTAAAGGGAATTCTGAGGAGGTTAAGAAGATCTACGAAATTGTGCTACAAGCACAATTGGAAGCTATAGACACAATTAGGGAGGGGGTAAAGGCTTCTGAAGTAGATCTAGCGGCGAGAAGGGTAATTGAGAAAGCGGGATTCGGAAAGTATTTCATTCATTCTACGGGACACGGAGTCGGGATAGAAGTTCATGAATTCCCTGCTGTCTCCCCTACTTCTAACGACGTTTTGAAGGAGAATATGGTGATCACAGTAGAGCCGGGTATTTACTTGAAGGGAAAGTTCGGAGTGAGAATTGAAGACACTGTAATAGTTACTAAAAAGAAAGCAATAGTCTTAGAAACTGTTTATAAGTATTTGTAAATCGAACTTTTTATGGTGTAACAAATTTTTTGAACCAAACTTTTTATTTTAACATACGCAATCAGTCTATTGTTATGGAAGAAACACTCGACCAAGAGAAATTAGTTGAAGAAATTGCAAAAAGAGTTAGAGAAATAATAGAGTTACTAGGCGAAAACCCGGATAGAGAAGGACTTAGGGAAACGCCTATAAGAGTAGCTAAGGCGTTGCTGGAAATGACTTCCGGCATTAGGTCTCCGCAACCTAACATTAAAGTCTTTTCGTTAAAAGAAAACGGAAGAAGTAGCGAAGAGGATCAAATAGTATTGGTAAAGAACGTGTCTTTTTCTTCTTTATGCGAACATCATATGTTGCCTTTCATAGGTAAAATTCATGTAGCGTATATTGTAGGGCAGAGCAGAAAAGTTGCCGGATTCAGCAAAATTATAAGGATAGTTAATTATTACGCGTCGAGACTACAGATTCAGGAGAGATTAGTTGAGCAAGTTGCAGATGCGATTATGTCCAGTGATATAGAGCCTAAGGGAGTGATGGTTATAGGAGATGCAATACACATGTGTGCTTACGTTAGGGGGGTAAAAGATAAAGAAGCGACTCTAACATCGGTAGCCACTAGAGGAGTGTTTAAGAACAACGCTTCGTTAAGAAACTACGTATTCAGGCTATTAGAAACGTCAAAGAGATCAACTTTATTATAGGAAAAGACAATTTTTTATGTTGAATGAGTAACGATAATAAAATTACTACTTATAGCAATAATAGTTACTCATTAATTCTAGAGCTTATAAGAAAATATGGAGAGTTAAAACAATCTGATCTTGTTAATTTATCGGGTATTTCAAAAAGCAGGGTCTCGGAAATATTAACAGAACTTGAGAAAAAAGGAATAATAGAAAGAAAGAAGCTAGCTGGAAGAAACCTTATAGTCAGACTCTCCTCCAGAAAATTCCTAACATTAGGTATCATAAAGGCTGCTGAATATCCCTTCATCATTCCCTTCATAAAACTTTTAAAAGACAGAGGTTATAACGTAGATGTCAAAGTCTATAATAATGGATTGGAAGTGACTAAAGACCTTTCTACGGGAAAGCTCGATATGGCATTATCACCCGTAGTGACACAACTCCTATTTCAGAAAATTTTCAATAACTTCAAGATCATTGCAGGAGGTGCTAAGGGCGGAGGAGCTATATTGGGGGAGCCCTCTTGTAATTACATTGCGACGACATCGTTATCAAGCATGGAGTTCTGGTCTCTATTATATGATCCTGAAGCTTCTCTCATAGAGTTTTCTAGTCCTGAAGATATGATAAACGCTATGAGGAAGAAGGAAGTTAAAAAGTTGTCTATTTGGGAGCCTTACGTAACTATCCTTTCCAATGAAGGTTTCAGAATAATTCATACATTTGAACCACTTCATTGCTGCACGTTCGCCATTAGAAACGGATTAGACTCGGAATACTTTAAAGAGATATATGAGCAAGCTTTTGCCTCTTTCCTGTCTCATAAGGACAGATGGATACAAGATTACTCTTCGATAGTTAACATTGACTATCAAGTACTAAAGAAATCTGCAGAAAATTACGTATTCGACTCTTATTTAGACTTAAATGAGATAAGAAGAAATATGAGAAAAAGTGGTATATTACTGCCTTAGACATCTAAGTAATAATATATTTCCATCGGGTGTGGATATTGTTGCATTACTTTCGCTTCTTCTCTCTTTAGATCTATGTAAGCACTGAGTAATGATGAATTAAATACAGGCTTTAGGAACTCACTATCACTCTCTAACTCATCTAATGCTTCATCTAATGATCTAGGTAGTTCTCTAATCTTCAACTGCTTCTTCTTTTCCTCGCTCATATGATATATGTTCTCGTCCACTGGATCACCTGGGTCAATCTTCTTCTTGATCCCATCTAAAGCAGCCATCAGCATCGCGGCGAATCCTAAGTAAGGATTAGAGGACGGATCTGGAGGTCTGTATTCGAGTCTCTTTGCCTTCTCCATTCCTTTATAGTAAGCTGGAATTCTAATTGCTGCGCTTCTGTTAGACTTGCTCCACACTAAGTATACTGGAGCTTCATAGCCCGGTATTAGTCTTCTATAACTATTAGTTGTAGGAGACACTATTGCTGATAACGCTCTTCCGTGTTCTAACAATCCACCTACAATATACCTGCCTATCTGGCTTAATTCTGCATATTCGTCATTAGGATCATACATTAAATTCTTCTTTCCATCCTTAGTCCATAGGCTAAAGTGTGTGTGCATTCCGGTTCCGTTATCACCATAAATGGGTTTGGGCATGAATGTGGCTACCATGCCGTGCTTAGCAGCTACGTTCTTAACGACGTACTTTAGTGTTTGTACTTTGTCAGCTGTATCTACCATTGTAGAGAATCTGAAATCTATTTCTCCTTGTCCCGCTGTAGCTACTTCGTGATGTGCCGCCTCAACATAGAATCCGTAGTAATCTACTAACGTGTTTATAGCTTCTAGTCTTATATCCATTAGTTGATCTACCGGTGGAGCTGGGTAATATCCTTCTTTATACCTTATTACAAAACTTCCGTTTTTAGACCAAGGAGCTTCTCTAGCATATACTTTGTAACCTGTCCCACTCTGAGGTAACGCAGCATCAAGCTCTACTTTATCAAATATGAAGAATTCTAGCTCAGGACCAAAGAAGCTTACATATCCCTCATTCTCTTGGTGTTTCTCAGCGGTTTCAGCAATATTTCTCGGATCTCTTTCAAATCTTCCCTTACCCCCACCCCAATGAACTTCAGTAATAACTCTAGCTACACCAGGTGTCCACGGTATTAGAGTCATTGTAGAAGCAACCGGCCTCAAAACCATGTCACTTTCGTAAATTGTAGTAAAGCCTTTTATACTGCTTCCGTCTAGTTTACCGAATCCAGTCTTGAAGGACTCCTCAGTGAACTCTTCAGCGGGAATGGTTATATGCTGTAGTCTTCCAGGTAGATCTGTAAACTGAAGATCTACCCATTTTATATTATTCTTCTTTAAGAATTCAAGTGCATCGGAGGGTGTTTTTGGTAGTTCTGGCATGTTAAGGACATATTCAATAAATCTATTAAAAAAGATATTGCGTCAATTTATTAAAACTTTTTAAAAGTTTATATATATTTGTCAATTACAAATTAGATGAATGTTAAAAATTAGCTCATAATTTTTAAAACACCGTTTTCCATTATATAGCTTCTTTCCGCGAAATCCGCATCAGAAAGATCTTGGGAAACAAAGACAATATTTATGTTTCTCTTCCTCGCCAACTGAAAATATTCTTGTATAAAATCCCTTTTATTATTAATATTAGAAAATGCCTCGTCCACCAATATATATCTTGGATCTGATAAAATCGCAGTAACTAAGGAGAGTCTCTGTCTCATTCCGAGACTTAACTCCTTAGTTTTTTGCTTATATACGTGGTCATTAAAAGACAGTAAAAACTTAATTCTCTCGTCTTCTAGTGCCTGTTTTAACTTTTTCTTATCTTTTATACCCCAAAGTAAATGGTTTTTCACCCTAGTGTTGGGCAGAAAACTTTCAGGTGTAACTAGAACCATTTTCCTTTTCCACGGTGGATATCGAGTTATATCTTCTCCATCAACCTTCACATAACCGTTATCAGGTTCTAGAAACCCTGCAATTATTTTTAAAAAAGTAGATTTGCCGCTCCCGTTTTTTCCGAATATAGCTATGACCCTACTACCATCTTTTATCCCACTGTCTAGAGTAAAATTTTGAAATTTTTTCCTTACCTTAGCTTCAAGCATTGGTATATTTCCTCACATACTCCTCTAACATCTCCTCCTCTACAGCACCGACTATTTGATCTACTAATTTACCTTTCACGAAAATCAGTGTAGTAGGTATATTCATAACTCCGTACTTATCCGCAGTCTTGGGGTTCTCGTCTACATTTAGCCTGCCGAAAACTGCCTTATCCTTGTATTTTTCAGCCATCTTCTTGAATATAGGCTCGTATAAATGACAAGGAGCACACCAAGGTGCCCAGCAGTCGACAAAGACTACATTATTTTTAGCCAGCACGTCATCGATGTTTGAGTCTGTAATAGTGACTGTAACCTCTTGCGGATTAATAACGTTCTTAGCTCTTTCTTCTAGTCTCTTTGAAAGTTCTTTTACTAAATCTTCAATCTCACTCAAGGCTATCCTCTATATCTATTCTTTTGAGTCTCTTATAAAATGCTACTTTAGTATTAACGTAATTAAGTAATTCGTTTTCGATGCCGGGTTTCTTTTCCTTTACTATGACTTTTCCTACCGGCTGTTGTCCAGCGTTTCCGGCATCTTCACCAACAACCTTAGCGTCTAACACCAAGGGGTGGGATTTCAAGATGAGCTCTAGATCCCTCGGGAATATAGGATAACCCTTATACTTGATCATCCTCTTCTTAACTCCCCTGAAGTAGAGTAGACCTTTTTCATCGGATGTCACTAAATCCCCGGTCTTTAACCAACCATCCACGAACACTTTTGCAGTCTCTTCAGGGTCTTTATACCCTAGCATTAGCCAAGGGGCTTTGACCCAAAGTTCTCCTACTTCGCCGGGTTTAGCGTCCTTTCCGTCTTCTTTAACTATTTTAATGTCCACCTCAGGCAGAGGCTTTCCTATACTGATTACATCAGCGTACTCCTCAGGTTGGAATGTCAACACGAACCCTTCGGTAAACCCGTACTGTTGTACTATCTTCTTTCCGTACTTTTCCTTGAACTTATTGACGGTAGGAGGGAATAAGGGAGCAGCAGTGCTTACGCAGAGCTCAAGGCTACTTAAATCTGCTCTTTCTAGCTCGTTTAATGCATCATAAACCATAGGGACTGTTGATAAGTAATTTATAGAGTATTTCTGAACTGCTTGCACCATCTCGTTGGCGTTAAACTTACGCATTATGTACAAACTACCCCCAGCTTCCAGAACTACGCCTAAGACACTATTGCCCAAAACATGAGCTAGGGGTACTGTTAAAACACCTCTGACCTCATTAAGTTTCGAAGCCTTGTATAAGGATAATGCGTTAAGTTCCATCCTTTTAGCACTGTGTAAGACCTGCATCGTCCTACCCGCTATCCCGGCATAATAGTAGACTAAACCTACTTCATCCTCCCTATATTCATAGGGCTGGTTAAACACCTCGTTTCTCTGAAGTGATTCTATGACCTTGTACCCTTCTAACGTCTTTTTCTCTCTTTCAATAATCTCCTTATCAGCTACAATTACGTCTGGGTTTGTGTCCTCTAGTATAAACCTTAAGTCTTCGGCAGAAGTTAATGGATCTATAGCTACTACTTTAGCTCCAGCCCAAAACGCTGCTAAATATGTTAAGGTTGATTCCACTGAATTGAACATTAGATGGACTACCGTATCTCCTACGTGGAGTGAGGAAGCCCTTTTAGCTATCTCTTTTCCGGCTTGTTCATAGGTTAATTTATTATCCCCCTCGATCAGAAATGTTTTACTTGGTTTTTCTTTATACCATTTATAAACCAGCTGAGCTATGCTCATAACTGTCAGATATTAAGTGATCATGAATGATAAAAATTATTGGGTTATCCAGAATACATATAACTCTTCTGGATTTAGAGGGAAAGTATGGAAGAATAGACGGAGGAGTTGGAGTCGCTTTGAAACACCCAAAAATAGTAGTTAGGGACGGAAATTGTTACCAGAAAACAGATTTTACTTTACCGTATCCTATCCCTGGATATTGTATAGATGAGGATTACGAAGAGCATGTAGGTTTAGGACATACCACACAGTTCAGACTGGCTTTAGCTAAATTATCCGCCGAATACAACCTGAAGAACACTGATATTGTGGACCTTGCAAAAGCTGTTGGAAGAGGTGGTACATCTGGCATAGGAGTTTACGCATTTAAGTATGGCGGGTTCATCGTAGACGGGGGGCATTCGGTGAAGGTGAAAGAACAAGTTGCTCCATCCGACTTTTCTACCGCTCCTCCTCCTCCGCTTATTACGAGATTTGACTTTCCTTGGTACATTTACGTGAATATACCGAATAAAGGGAGGAAAATCTTCGGAAAGGAAGAACTTAATGCATTTAAGAGGGAGGTCAAGGGAATTGATGAACTGATTAGGGTAGTGTTTATGAGGCTCGTTCCATCTGTAATCGAAAGGGACTTAAGCGAAGTTTTAGATAGTATCAAGCTTATTCAGAACTTAGGCTTTAAGAGAATAGAAGTGTCTTTACAAACTGATGAAGTAAGGGAATTAATGAAAAAGTTGGAGCTAAAAGGATTTCCCTCAGGAATTTCGTCCTTTGGACCTGCCGTATATACATTCGTGAACTCCAGATCAGAAGGAGGAGAATTAGTCTCTTATTTCGGAGGTTTCCTTACCGAACCAAATAACGAGGGGGCAAAAGTAGTTTGGTCGAAAGATTAGATTACGACGAATTTGTAATTGAAGAGCTAAGAAAGATTTACGGGACTAGACTGAACGAGCTGTTAAACTCTTTGTTAGTCCCGAATTCTAGACTTTACATAAGAGTGAATACACTAAAGATCTCACCAGAAGAACTAGAGAAAGAAATGCCTTTTTTGAAAAGAGATGAAGACTTTGAAGAGGCTATGTACGTTGAAGTAAGAGGACCCAATAAAATAGCAGAACACGATACAAAAGTGATCGTTGACAAGAGAACTGCGGAGAGTGTCATGACGGGGGCAAATGTATACAAACCGGGGATTAAAAGGATTATAGGGAGCGGGAAAGAAGTTACGGTTATAAGCGAAAACGGGATACCGGTAGCTGAGGGGATCCTAACCCAAGAGGGAATGGTAAAAGTCACGGTATCGTTATATTCGGCTCCTCAAATTTCCGAATATGAAGGACTGAGGAAAGGTTATTTTATACTACAAGGAAAGGCATCAATGCACGTGGCTCATCTATTAGATCCTTAGCCTGGCGAGATCATAGTAGACATGACTGCTCACCCGGGTGGTAAGTTAACTCACGTATATCAGCTACAGCCGAAGAGTAGGGTAATAGGGTTTGACCATACCGTAAAAAAGGTAGAGGATCTAAAGAGGAGACTGGAAATCCTCAATATGAGAGAAATAGAGGTATACAAAGCAGACTCCCGTTATCTTTACGAGGACTTCCATATACAGAACGTGGACAAGGTGTTAATAGACCCTCCGTGTTCAGCTTTGGGTTTGAGGCCTAAAATTTACGATAAGAAGACCAAGACCGACCTTCTGAATTTAAGTGCGTATCAGAGACAATTCCTTAACTCTGCGTATAAGATTCTGAAAAGGGGAGGAGTACTCATATACTCCACGTGTACCATGACGGAAATTGAGAATGAAGAAATTATAAACGACTCCAAGTTTGAGGTAGAAGAGATCATAAGATTTCACCCGATAATCCATGACATGACTGGATTTTTTATAGCCAAATTAAGAAAGAGAGAATGAAATGCCTGTTGAAGAATATAATGGAGTGAAACCGAGAATCTCTTCCCGTTCTTATATCCATCCTACAGCTTACATAATAGGAGATGTAGAGATAGGCGATTTAACAAGTGTGTGGCATTACGTCGTTATTAGGGGGGATAATGACTCAATACGCATAGGTAAGGAGACCAATATTCAGGAGAACTCCTCTATTCACACAGATCCAGGTTTTAAGGTAGAGATCGGTAACAGAGTGAGTATAGGTCACAACGCAGTAATACACGGAGCTAAGATAGGTTCCAACGTTATAATAGGAATGGGCGCGATTCTGCTTAATGGCTCTAAGATAGGAGAGTATTCGATAGTTGGTGCTGGTTCGGTAGTTACACAAGGTACGGAAATTCCACCGTATAGTATTGCAGTTGGTGTACCGGCGAAAGTGATTAGGAAGGTAAGGGAAGACGAAATAAAGTTAATTAGTGATAATGCTGAAGAGTATTTAAGACATACAAGGAGGTTTTTAAAAATTGAATAGAGATGTAAAAGCTCTAAAGTGGTTTTTCGACACTCAGATATTAAGAGACCCCTTTAAACCTGGATACGCGACGTTCAAGGTTACGTCCCGCTGTAACCTTCACTGTACTTTTTGCTCACCGGCTTATTATTCAGGAGAGCTCGGGGAGGCCCCGACTGAAGTAGTTAAGAAGATAATAGACAACATGAAGGATTCATCAATTGTGGTATTGTCTTTCGAGGGAGGAGAACCTACTTTGAGACCAGATATTTTAGAGCTTCTTGAGTATGCACACGATGGTTCCTTTTATGTGATGTTAACCACTAACGGCTATAAGCTGAACGACGAGAATTTTTTGACTAAATTAGCGGATAGAATAGACTTTCTACATTATTCTATTGATGAATACCATTGGAACGTAAAAGCTTTCGATACTCTGTGCAAGTTCAGGCAATACGGATTGAAGGTTAACGTCCAGACAGTTGTTACACGCTTTAATATAAATAAACTCGAGGAGAAGGTAAGAAAAACACACGAGTGTAAGTATAAAATTGTCGTGTTACCAGCTATTGACTACCCAACATCTAAAGTTAAACTCGCTCCAGACCCGGAAGAGCTATACAAGGTTTTGTCAGACCTTAAGAGGAAATATGGATCTACATTAAACAATTCTTGGGGCTTCATAAAAGCGCTAAAAGGTGAACAAGTGTCTAGTAGAGTAACGAGCTATGCTATTACAGTATATCCGAATGGGGACTTACCGTATCCTGATGATATTAACGGAAAAGTAGTAGGAAATTTAGCAAAAGAAAAACTTAATGACATATTGAAAAAGCCTATTGTCAAAGATTTACAACAATACATGCTTGCAAATCAAGCTAAACTCGAGTATTTACATTTACAAACATCAACTTTTAACAGCTTTAGAGACTTGTTAAGTTATGCCGCTGAGATGGCTAAGTGGAGGTTCTTAGGGAGGAGCTAGTTAACCTAAAATCTTTTTGTAAATTTGCTCAACGTCTTCGTTGACTAAATGAGTGTATATTTGAGTCGTTCTAATGTCCTTATGCCCAAGTAATCTCTGTACTATCGGTAGTTGAACTCCTTTCCTTATTGCGTTAGTGGCAAAAGTATGCCTCAACACGTGCGGTCTAAGGTCTATACCTAGTTTTTTACCTATTCTTTTTAACTTGCGATACAACGCGTGGTATGTGATTTTAAATAGTTTATCTTCCGGCTTCAAGTTATTCCTCTGGAGATAAGCAGATAGGAGCTTGGCAGTCTTCTCCGTAAAGAAGACAACTCTAGCCTCTCCGTTCTTAGTGTTCCTCACTATTATACTTCTGTTATTGAGGTTTACATCGGACACCGTCACTGATAGTAACTCCTTTGCACGTAACCCAGTATCGAGTAGTAAGGAGACTATGAGCTTATCACGAGTCTTCCTGAGGCTATTCATAAGAGCATTCACTTGTTCCTCGGTAAGAGCCATTACTTCACGCCTCCTAGCCCTCGGTATCGTAGGTCTGATATCTTTTCCGAGCCATTTTAAGAACCTAATAACAGCAATCGTATAGAGTCTTGCCGTAACAGTTTTCTTCCTTCTTTTGTCGACTGCGTCGTTACTCTTATCCCTTGTGTCCCGTCTTAATATGTTCATTATCCAGTTATTAAGGTCGGAAACCGTCACTTCTCTAGGGTCCTTCCTTACATAATCTAGGAAGTCCTTTATAGCTATAGAGTAGATCCTAATGGTGTTTTCAGTAGCACCGGATATTGTCAAAGCGTTAATGAAGTCGTTAAACGGGTCTTGTGTATAAGGATCAGCAATGCCAAGCTGGAGCTTCATCAAAGAACTTCTTCTATGCACAAGCTTTTTAAAAAATAGGGTAAAAAGCTCAGTAATATCAAATATTGAATTTTCTTACCTCTCAATTATTTTTCTCACATTCTTATCGAAGGGCGGGCATATCACACCTTTTTCAGTAATTATAGCTGTAATGTACTTGGGAGGCGTAACGTCAAATACTGGATTAAAGACCTTAACGTTCTCAGGAGCTATGGGTACGCCCCTTACCGTCCTAACCTCATTAGGGTCTCTTTCTTCGATCTTCACATCGTTCACAGAACTTTTAAGGTCAAAGGTAGATACTGGTGCGAGAACATAAAACGGAATGCCCATCTCGTGAGCGATGACGGCTTCTTTAAACGTGCCTATCTTATTGTAAACGTGACCGTCTGCAAGTATTCTATCCGCTCCGACCATTACGCTGTTAACCATCTTTTTAAACATGACTAAACCCACTGCGGTATCTGTGATCAACGTAACGGGTATTCCCTCCTCCATTAATTCATAAACTGTGAGTCTACTTCCTTGTAACCAAGGTCTCGTCTCGGGAGCTATGACAGACACATCCATCCCTAGCAAATGTGCTATTTTCATGGGAGCTAGGGCTGTACCCAAACCGGTTCCAGTAGCTAATCCACCAGCGTTGCACTGTGTTAGAACAGTATCCCCTGAGTTAAGTTTTTCTAGACCGTATAAACCCATTTGAATTTCAGCTTCAAGCTCGTCGTCGAAGACTTTGTTAGCGTCCTTCTTGAGCAACTCTATGAGTTCTTTAATGTCCTTAGCTTCACCTGACTCTACATATTGCTTAGCTCTATTGAGCATGTGAGAAGTAGCCCAAGAGAGGTTTACTGCTGTGGGTCTAGCCTTATCCATGACTTGTTTGGCGTTGTGAAGCAGTTTTAAGGCATCGTCAACACTACTGGCTTTCAGCACTGATAATACCATTCCGTATGAGGCAGTTATACCTATAGCTGGAGCGCCCCTAACTTTCATTAGCCTTATTGCGTCAGCCACCTCCTCTGGAGTTCTGAGTTCAACAAAGATCTTCTCAAAAGGTAAGAGGGATTGGTCTAGAACTGTTAACTTATTCTGATTGTTATCCCATATTATGGGCTTTAGCTTAGGCTTGAACATTTCTTTAATTTCTTTTACTGAAACCATTGTGTAGTTAATTAAAACCGAAAATTAAAAGTTAGAAGCTTAATACCAGAAGCCGCACAAACCCTTTAACTTAGAAAAGATTACGTCTGTGACCCTGAATATAAAGGGCTCTTCCCCTTTAACTATTTTGTACAAGCCTTGCTTATCACCACTGTCAGCAATAGGAACCACCATTATACCACGCTTTTTCAGTTGAGAGTACAAAACGTAGGGAAAAGTCGGAGCCGCAGCCCATACGACTATCTTATCGTATGGCTGTGCTTTCTCGTATCCTAGACTTCCGTCCCCAAAAATAAGGTTGACGGGGCATTCGGTAAGGTTCTTTCTTGCTAGAGAATAAGCCTCTGAGTCGAATTCTATTGAATATACGTTTTCGCATCCTACAATTTCCGCGATTAAAGCAGTATAATATCCACTCCCAGTACCTATTTCAAGGACTTTTTCTCCTTTCTTTAATTCCAGTAAGTCTAACATTAGTATACCCAATGACAATGCTGTAGTATTGTAATTCCTAGTTATCGGAATAGCTTTATCAACATAGTCCTTAGAATAAGCTAGGTGTCTATAAGGATCTGGGAGAAATTTCTCCCTATCGATTTTCCTCAGTGCATCTAAGAGCTCTTTTGAACTTATCGACGTTGATAAATAACTTATAACTTCCTCTTTTTCACTCACTTTAAGATCTTAAGTAGATTTTCTTTAAGCTCATTTATATTATTATCAGCGTGGAACATAATTGGAATATCCTCCTTAAGGGCTGCTTTGAAGCTTATGAGGAGCCATTGACCTATGTCGAAGTTAAGGGTTCTGTCCACAAGCGAGTCCGAAATACCGAAGGTCTCAGATATCAACTGCCTATCGTATGGTCTGGGTAACGTACTCACAAAGTAGGTGTGAATTTGCTGAAGGACGTTAGTGTTCAAGTAAGCTAATCTCTGAGTGCTTATCAGTGCGTGAAGGTGATATTTTCTTCCATGTCTCAAAAGTTTCTCCACAGCTATAGAGGAATATTCTGAATAGTCCTTTTGCCTTGACTCAAAAGGTATGAACTCTTGTGCCTCATCCAAAACGAAAAGAACGACGGGCATAGACGAATACGACCTTTTCCTCCTCATAAAGACTTGGTCTATAAGCAAGGAAACTACCAGCCTTGCGTCATCCATGTTAGGAGTTTCAACTATAAATAGCCTTGGAGATGCTGGATCTTGATCTAATAACTCAATGGCTAAGTTTTCGACATCATACTCCTCGCTTTCTATCGGCTTAAGCTCGATATATTGCTTTATTGCAGAAATAAACGAAAATATTGTAGCGTTCTCCCTAACTCCAGCCTCTCTAGCCTTCATCTCAACTTCGTTAAGTGAGGGTAGTACAGCCTCATCAACTACATCGTCCTTACTTAACTTGTTTTCCCTCATTAATCTATCAAGTTCGTGAAGTAACATCATGAAAAACGGCTTCTGTGCAGTTGCTACATACTTGTCTTCGGTCTGGCTTCTAACCATATCAATTAGCATGCCGTATGTAAGGAAACTAATTCCTTGAGGAGACATGTAAAGCCTTCTTAGTTTACCTTGGTTATAGAGAGTCTCAAAGGCTTTCCTAATGAGATCTCGGTCTTCGTTAAGTTCTTCAGGAATAACGTGGGTCCTAAGGAGCCTCCTACCCGCATCTATTTGGTTGTCAGGTAGCCTATCAAGTGTCACCAGCCTGGACTCGTAAGTTAGGAGCTGATCGAGAAGGAGAATCCCGTACTCCATTGAAACGTCTATTACTATGACTTTCAGATCTTTCATCTTTTCTAAGGATTTTCTTATTAACAATGAGGTAAGGTTTGATTTACCAGAGCCCGTATATGCGAAAATACCTAAATGATAGTTTATAGCCTTCTCGATGTTTAGCTTTAGGTCGATGTTCTCGTTAACTACTCTACCGATTTTAACCCCGTTTTCGTAGAAAACGAATTTCTCGAAAGTCTCGTCCGTAAAGAGCTTGACTTTAGAACCAGGTAACGGTGGTATATATCCGCGTTTAAACTCCACTCCACCGTTGACTCTCATAACGTAGCCTACGGGTGAAGCATATACTTCTATCCACGACTCCTTACTCTCCCATTTCTCCTCAACCCTCTTCATTATCTCCTCTCTAAGTTCAGGAGGAACGCTCCCGTCGAGGTTAACCATACCGTAATGTTGAGGGAAATAGTCCGTTACCTCCAGAAGCAAGTAATACTCCTTCCTTATCGTCTCAACAGCTAAAAGTTTACCTGCATCTATCGGAGTATCTCTAGAAAACGGCATCTCTATTACGAAGACTCTGAAAGTTATAGTCCCCCTACCGTCAGCAGTAGGTCTGGTAAACATTCTTATTTCTCTTAGCCTTCCCTCAATATTCGAAAAGATAATGTTAACCTACACCCCCCTCCTATTTTTTTCTATCAAACTCCTGAAAGACCTATATGTTGAGTTTCTGGTGACAAAGTTTAATATCCTACTCTCTTTGTCGCGGTAATACTTAGCAACCTTGTCAGCAAGGAAGAGGGGATAATTATATCCTAAAGCCTCTGGTATCGGTTCTCTTCCTAGAATATAGAGGATGGCGAGAATTTCTTCCCACGGTAAGTTACTCGAAGTCTCTACGAGGAATATCCATGAGAAATTAAAGAGCTTAAAATAAGCCCCTCTAATCTTTCCTTCGTTATATAACTCGACTAACCACGGTTCGCTTTTCTCAATATCGAGGTCAACTACTTGAGGGTCTTTAACTATTGCAATTATGTTTACGGGAAGATTAAATTTATCGTAACTCAGCTTTCTGTCCATAAAGACTAAGTCTACATCCTTCTCGCTGTTTAACGCTTCTTCGTATTCCAATTCCCTCATTATCTCTTCCGTGTTACAGTTCTCACACAATTTCTCCTTGTAACTTAATTCGTCTATCGTGAAAGAAGAGTTGAGTATCTTCCCTTTTACTATGCCTAGAGTAATGTAGGCAAAACTTCCCTCTCTCGTTTTTACCTCGTGAAAACTTCCATCTATAGCTTTAAATGTGAACTGTTTATTTTTTATTACTTCTGATAATGTGATAATCGTGGTTAAAACACCTTTATCCTTGATTACGGATGAGCTCACTCCTACTATTAGAATGTTACTAGCTAAAAAACTTAGAGAATACGGAATGAGTCAAAGTAAAATATCTGCCCTTTTAGGTGTTACTCAACCTGCCGTGAAACAATACTTGGATGAGGACGAACAAAAGGGGTATGAAAAATTAACCGAAATGGGTCTCTCAAAAGATGACATAGACTCATTACTCTCAACATTAGTCGACTTATTAAGTAATAATGACGTAAAGGGGGCTATCTACTACCTCACAGACTTCGGTTTGAAGGAGTTGAGCGAACTTAAGTTCTGTAAATATCATAAAGAAAAGGACAAATATGTTCCGCTTGATTGTGAAATCTGTAGGAACTTATATAGAACTAAAGAAGAAAACGAGATGGAGGTAGCCCTTTCAATGATCCAAAATCCCTTGATCACCCCCCTCATTCCAGAGGTACTAAGTAATTTAGCCTACGCAAGGCAGAATGCAAAAAACGAAAACGATGTAATCGCTGTAGCTGGGAGGATAACCAAAGTCATGGGTTTACCAACTCCCGCCTCGAAGCCCATGTGGGGAGCAAGTAAACACTTGTCTAAGATCCTTCTAAACGTTATGGGTAAGGACAGTGAAATAAGGTCTGTGATGAATATAAAATATGACGAAGATGTAGGAAAAGCGTTAAGAAAACTCGGATTTAAAGTAGCATACATAGGACCCAGAGATTGCTACATAAGTGACGACGAGATAATAAATGACATTCTCAAGGTATACAGTCCTGATCTCGATTGTGTTGTGCACCTTGGTGGTAAAGGGATTGAGGCTAACACTTACGTTTTCGGTAGAGACCCCATCGAGGTTGTGAAAAAAATTATAGAGATTGGGAGGGCTTATAGAGAGATATCCGAAAATTAATTAAGCCTTAGTAATACTAGTTCTATTATTAGTTATCATTTAAGTAGTAGTCATAATTGAATAATTACCATGCACAGCCTAAGTGAAATAGTGAAAAAATTAGAAGAAGTAGAACACATGATAAAGGATTCAGAGATAAGCGAGAAGGATAGAGAACTAATTCAGCTTATACTTATAAAGAATATGAACATAGAAGCGGAATTATATGCAAAGTATTTAAACGGAAACTCTAAATAAATAAATATTGTGAAGTATGAAGCATACATAAATAGAATACAAGGAGATTTCAAATTTTTAACCGAAGATAATAACGTAATCGGTTTGACAAAATCAGTTGTAGAAGAGCTTGGAAAGGTAGGTATAAATCCTAAGGCTTTTGCAAACTCTTTATCAGAGTTCGTAGCTGATAAGACCCCTTTGTTTACCTCCTATACCGGAGGAGAGAGTAAGGTTGAGGAACCTTGTAATCTAGGGACTATATTTGAGCTTTGGATCATGAAGGGGAGTGAAGAGTTCCACACGTTTGTAACCATCGTGAACTACAATGGTACTGCACAAGTTACTTTTAGTAAACCTGAATTTTTCAACGACGCTATGCTTACCACAATGAGAAATATTCTGTCTCTAGATTGTGTGAAAATAAAAATGCCTTATCCATACAAGTTTGCGGTATTCGAAGCGTTTAATGCTTTCAGGAAATTATCAAACGTAAGCTTTGAAGGAATAATTAGAGAGAAGATGATATCGATAGATGACAAAAAGAGAGGATTAGTTTGGCGTATTGAGTCTCCTAATTTTGATTACTCCACTGATATAAGCATTCAATAAAGTTTTTAGCCAATAGCCGAGATAACTTGGAAGATAACCTTGAGCTTTATTAATGAACTCGAAGTGAAATTCAGAGATTTAAATGAAGCTCTTTCTTTCGTTCTAGCAATACTTTCTCTTGCAGTAGCTTTCATGTCTTTTAATCCGCTTTATTTAGGAATAGCAGTTTTAACAGCAACTACAGCAATTGTCCCCCATGAGCTGGCTCACAGGCAGACGGCAAGAAATTACGGATGTAATTCCAGGTTTGTGTTGAGTTTTAAAGGCTTTCTTGTAACATTCCTAATAAACTTCCTTAGTGGATATTACATACATGGCATTCTAATCTTTGTCGCAGGATATACAGCTATACTTTGTAGATTCGGGCTAATGGGAGAAGAATTATCGGGTAAAACAGCTTTTGCTGGTCCGGTTACAAATATAATAATTGCAATAATCTCGTTGTTTGCAAGTGCCTTCTTATTCGGGAACCCTCTTGTAAACGCAATTCTTCTAGAAATATTTGCATTTAATAGTTATGTAGCTTTCTTTAACTTGATCCCGATACCACCGTTAGATGGATTTAAAGTGTTAAGGTGGAACAAACTGGCATGGGGTGTTGCAATACTTATCTCCTTCATCCTAACATTCCTAGTGAGATGAACTTAATTCTCTATAGGAGGAAAAATCAATAATGAAGAGAATACCAATTACCGTTTTGATTATGATACTCGTTGGGTCGGGTTATATTGTAGGACAAGTTCTAGAGTTATTGGACCCTTATTACCTCCTCTTTCTCGTACAATATAACCCGTTAATAATTTACTATCATTTCTATTGGGAATTAATAACGTCTATACTGATTACACCGAGTTTCATTGACTTTGGATTCAATGAAATTGCCTTGTATATACTGTACTATTTATTCAGGTCGAAAGAAGGAGTTGTAGAGATCGCTATTTTCTTTATCACTGGCGTTTTCGGTAACATACTGTATCTACTCGTTTACCCTAACGGTTTACCTTCTGCTGGAGCTTCTGGCGGTATCTTTGGGCTTCTATCGTTCTATGCAGTTTATGAATATCTAAAGAAGAACGAAAAAGGTGGTTTAATACTCCTTATAGTAGCGCTGATTCTAAGCGATTTTATTCCATTCCTCCAAGTGAACGTTCTAGCCCACATAGGTGGTACCATAGGTGGGTTACTATTCTCCCTTTTGCTTTTTAAGGTAAGACACGAACAAAGATCTATTATATGAACATGATAGAACTTGTTCTATTCTTTATAGGGCTTGCCATGTTTCCTTATGGAGTGTATGAAATATGGAAAGGTAGCGGTGATAGAGATATCAAACTCTTGCTTATAGGCTTATCAATAGCCTTATACGTGATAGAAACAGTTTTAGCCTTCCGGTGATCACTCTTATCACGTTGATTATAGTAATCTCTGGTACTCCGGGAGTAGGCAAGTCTACGGTTGCGAAGGCATTATCGGAAAAGCTTAACTTTAAGCTACTTCATCTATCTTCTTTTCTCGTAGAAAAGAAGGCTTATTCTGAATATGACAAGAATAGAAAAACTTACATTTTAGATGAAGAGAAAGCAGAGAGTGTAATAAGGGAGCTCCTGAGCACCGAGAATAACTTAGTAATAGAGACAGTATATCCAGCACTCGTAAGCAAAGCCGATAAGGTTATAGTCTTACGACGTCACCCCTTATCCCTTTATGAAGAATTGAAAAAGAGGGGATGGAACGAGTTAAAGGTAGCTGAGAACGTTGAAGCTGAAATATTAGGTGTGGTAAGTTCAGAAGCATATGAGAATTTCAGTAATGTGTGTGAAATTGACGTCACTGATAAGACTATAGATCGCATACTGGAGATGGTAGAGAATTATGAATGCGAGAGAGTGGACTGGTTAGGGGATGAGAGAGTTCAATCATTATTATTTGAATTAGATAAGATTATTAGTGAATACGAGGATTATGAGAATAGGGAATAAATTTTGAGTACTGGGAATAATCCATTCAGAATTTCATCTCCTCAGCCGAGCAAACAACCAAGAGACTTGAGAAAGGTAGCCCCTCAAGCCCCTCAAGCTGCAGACTTAAAAATCCAAATGAAAATGAAGACCGTCAAATATAAAATTGCCGTGCTTAGCGGAAAGGGAGGGGTAGGAAAATCTTTTGTATCATCTAACTTAGCCATGGCATTAGCGGCAGCAGGAAGAAGTGTAGGAATAGTTGATGTAGATTTCCACGGTCCTTCGGTCCCTAAGATGTTAGGAGTAAGGGGACAATACTTGACGGCTGACGATAAGGGCGATATAAACCCTGTAGTAGGTCCTTTTGGTATAAAGGTGGTCTCAATAGACTTCTTATTACCAAGGGACGATACACCAGTAGTCTGGAGAGGAGCAATAAAACACACTGCAATTAAACAATTCTTAGGAGACGTCAAATGGGGAGAGTTAGACTACTTAATAATAGATATGCCGCCTGGGACCGGTGATGAGGCTCTGTCAGTAGCACAGCTAGTCCCTAACTTAACTGGTATGATCATAGTTACAATACCTTCAGAAGTCTCTACACTAGCAGTCAAAAGATCTATAACCTTTGCTAAAACTATAAACGCTAGGATCCTAGGTGTAATTGAAAACATGAGCTACTTCCTATGCCCGAGTGACAACAAACCTTACTATATATTCGGAGAGGGTAAAGGAAAGAAAATGGCAGAGGAAATGGGAGTACCTCTATTAGGACAGGTACCTCTAGACCCAGTAGTGGCTCAGGCCAATGATTTAGGAGAACCATTCTTCTTAAAGTATCCAGATGATCCTGCATCAAAGGAGTTCATGAAAATAGCAGAAAAAGTTATCCATATTGTAGAGAACAGTCAACAAGAAACGCCCCAATCAGGGTAAAGAAAACTTAAACTTTCTAACGTTATAATCAGGAGTTTTTTTAACTTTACCTTCCCTCACTAGATCAGCTAGTACTTCTCTAAATTCTATCATGTTAAACTCCACGCCTTTCTCAATTAGAATATTTCTAATTTCAGTTGAAGTTAAACCTTCACCTTTCTTTTTTTCAAGTATTTGAAGTATTACTTCTCTTAACTCATCCTTGTTCATACTATCGGATTATACAATAATTTAAAAATAATAAGTGTAAAGGTGAAATAGTAGTTAAGTTTAAAAAAATGAATATTAAATATAAAAGATGTAAGGTGTGAAAAAATGAGTATTGAAATTAATGAAAAAATTACAATTTTCAAAAGATTTCTCGCAGTAGCTTATGGTCTATCTGAAGCCGAAATAGACGCATTCCTGAAAATTCTTGAAAGTAAAGGAGGAAAAGACGTTGACACAATATCTACCGAACTGGGAATAAGCAAAAGTAGAACCAGCCTCGTGTTAAAGAAATTAGCTGACGCGGGATTAATAGAAAAAGAGAAGGGAGGAAATAGCAAAGGAGGAAGACCTAAGTATATTTACAATGTAAATAGAGAGGAGCTTAAGGAGAAATTAGCCAGAAAAGCTGAAGAACTTTGCAGAGAATTAAAGGGTGTTATTTCGCTTTCTCTGGCCTAAATATTTTTTCAGAAAGGGAGTGTCTTCGATCTTTTCTTTGGTTAAATATTCCAGTAAAAGACCAAGTGGCTTTTCTCTAGTCCTATTCACTCTTATAACCCTAGTCGGAGTTGCAATTATATCTAAAGGTACATCGTAAGGCTCTACGGGTATACTTTCCACTATCTGAATATCATGGACTGTCGTAACAACTGGAGTTTTTTCATTAATCTTATTTAATTCTCTCAGTATTGCAAACTCTAACTCACTATACCCTTCTCCTTTGCCTACTCTGTCTCCTGATAGCGTAACTGCTACACTGCCAACTACAACCAAATCTATATTTGGAATAGAATATATATCTGCGACCTCACCGTACTTGGCAAACCCTGAGATTTTAGATGCTTCCCTGAAGTCTTTAATTTTGGATGGGTCTAATAGATAGAAGTCCCCTTTAAGCCTAGGAGTCGGTACTAGAACAATTTTACCTTGGCGTAAAGCTACCTCTCTTACATATCTTTGCGGTGAGTCTGGATTTACCTTGATGAATTTAGCTCTTTGGAATTCAGGAGTACCCGAAAGCTTTTCCGCCGCTTTCTCTGCCCCCTTGAAATTAGGGATTCTACCCAATACTGGCCTAGGAAATGCGGCTATATTAGTTTCCTCCAATAGACTCCAAACTTTTTTTCTAATTTCACATTTTGATAACATAACTTACCCCCTGATAAAGGAAATACACTCCAAATACCGTTAGGACGATTAAAGAAAATATCTTGACATATAAGATGTAATCCTTTCCGTATTTACTGATAACCACAGGGAATGAAAGGATCCAGATGAGTATACCTAAGAAAAAGCCTGGTGCTATATAAATGGAAAACTGGTCGAGCATAGATATCCCAAAGGTTAGCCACCACCCTATCTGGTAAGGATTAACGAGGGCTGTGGTAAGACCTTTAACGTAACTGCCCTTAATGCTCGTGTTAAAAGTCTTTGTTTTCCAAACGCCGTAGGCGAGATATAACATATAAATTCCTCCGATTATGTAAAAGATAAATAAGACGTTCTGAGGTATTAGAGATTTAAAAAAGAACGTTAATAAGAAAAATATGAAGTCAGCAGTCATCGCCCCGGCCCCTACACTGGTTCCGTGTAACGAGGATCTTAAAGATTCATGTGCCATCATAGCATTTATAGGACCGGGCGGTGCGGCGATTGAAAGGCCCATAACAGCACCTATCAATATAATGTAAAAAATGCCCATCAATTTAATTAAATTGAAACACGCTTTAAAGTTGAACTATGCCAAAAGAGATAATTAATTCAGTTTTTCACCTTAACATAATCTTTTCTCCCCTTAGATAATATACGGTAAATCTGGAAAAAGTTTATTTTAAGTGATGATTTTGTAATCATTATGCAAAATGAAATGGAGGAAAAAGTTAGGTCTCTTTACGAGCAAGGCTATTCAATAAGGAATATTGCATCACTTACTGGTCTCAGTTACGGTAAGGTAAGGAATTTACTTATTAAATCTGGGGTAAAACTTAGAAGTAACAAAGTGGACGAAAATAAGGTTATTGAACTTGCAAAACAAGGAAAGAGTGCGAGAGCTATTAGTAAGGAACTGAAAATTAGCGAATCAACGGTTCTGAGGATACTACAAAAACACAATTTAGGTAGGAGAGTGAGAAAACTAAAGGACAGTGAAATAAAGATGATCGAAGATATGTATAAGCGCGGAGAGTCAATATATAAGATCGCAAAGAAACTAGGAAAATCCACTAACTTGATAGTATATCATTTAAAGAAAATGGGACTTTATAAATCTATTCGTGAATCTTCTTCCACATCTCTCTAGCTAACGTTCCATCATATTTGAACGTATTAACTAACTTTTTAGCTTCTTCCCTTTTGTTTCTGTGCTCCTCTAAAAACGCATTTAATTTCTCAACCAGTATACTTTTTAGCTCGCCCGTCAGCATCTTACCACTTCTGTATTCCTCCTCGATTTTCTTTATCTTATTGTCGTCTGGTTCAAAAAACATATATAACCACTGAAAGGAAACATCTATATCTGGATTACCTCCGTATTTTCTATGAAGTTCTATCGTAGGTTGTCCTCCAGAGAATGCATATTTCATGATCTTTCTCTCTACAGTTTTAGGATCATCGGTAAGATATATTGCAGATTCTGGTTGAGACGAACTCATTTTACCCTCAGGACCTGTTAAAGGTGGCAGAAATTTGCTGTGGATCTGAGCAGCCTTATAATATCCTAAACTCTCTGCTATATCCCTTTGCAGTCTCCAGTAAGGATCTTGGTCAATACCAGCCGGAATAAGACATCTTTTACGTTCAAACATAGTAGGGGCGATCTGCAGAGCAGGATAGAAGATAATGCCTATGTTAGAAGAGGTGTCTAAGCCGAAAGTAGCCCTTACTTCATTAAACGTCAGCTTCTTGGCTATCTTGATTGCTATAGGGTATATATTTCTAATATACTCCGTATCTTGGAAAATGAAAGTCCTATCGGGGTCAAATCCAACAGCAATTATATCTAAAATATTGTCATATGCCCATTGCCTAGTTTGATCAAGCGTGTAATCGACATTTCTCATGAACTTCTCATCATCTGTGACTTCGATATATACGTTTACCTTAAATTTGTCTTGCAGCCATTTCGTGAATATGAAAGGAATTAAATGTCCAATGTGCATTCCTAAAGAAGGAGCTCTACCGGTGTAAAGGAAAAAGCCTCTACCGTCTTCATAATCCTTCAATATCAGGTCATAGTCCCTGTGAGAAAAGAACACATTACGCCTAAGCATAACGTGAAGTTCATCGTTTATGAGTCTCTTAGTTTTTTCTTTTAGTTCCTCAGTCAGCTTCTGAGTTCCAAACTGAATGATCAACTTATCATAGTCTACCTTTCCCTTAACTTCCCATGGAGTAACGTTAAAATCTTGTGCCACAAATAAATAGGAAAAGGGTTTAATATAAAAAGGATTAAATTAAAAGACATAAGAGAAACTAGACCTTTAGGTCTTCTGATTCTGAACTATTCCGGAAGCGGGTAGCTCTGGGAACTGCTCCTTCATTCTCTGCTCTGCCACCATTGATGCTTCGTCCAGTATCTTTCTTGCCTCTGGTGAAGAGGCTACTCCTGCAGCGCTTACTCCGCCAAACTCTCCAGCCTCTATAACTACCTCTTGTAGACCGTCACCTAGCTCCGCAAGCTCTATGGAAAGTTCGGGCATTACACCCTTCAGTGTTGTCTTCAGTTCGCTGATTACACCCATCACTGGTATCAAGTTAACATAAACGTCGCCTAGTTCAGTTATTGTCTCTAGCCTTAACGATACTTGTTCTAGGGCTATCTGAGTAGTGAGTAACTGCTTAGTTATTTTTCTGATCTCAGCGACTTCGTTAGCATACATGGCTGCTCTTGTGTAGTCTTTGGACATCTGAGCCTCTACTACCCTCTCGAATAGTGACCTATCCCTCTCCTGCATCCTTGCTATATAAGCGTCCAGCCTGCTGATCATTGACCTAACTCTGTACTGTGCTTGTATTAACCTCATCTTGAGGGGGTCCTTGCTCTTTGGAATCTTTTGCTTTTCATTACCACTCCACATCTTTTGGAACTCTTTACCCAACATGGGCAATTAATATATTGTATACGAAAGATTTATAAAGGGGTTGACTAAATAATATACCTTTAATAGGATTTAAACAAAAGAGATCTTTTGGGATAGATATTGCCAACAACAATTGATGATGACCCGGAAGTGGAAATATTACCCGGAAAAGACCAGCTTACCGTAATAATAGACCTGAGAGGGAAGGATTCCAGTAAACTCTTGGTAAAGGCAAATAAAAAACAGCTGTACATCTATGATAACGAGACCAACAGCGTGATAAAGATAATATCCCTCCCCACCTACGTAGAACCAGATAGCATAAAATACGAATACCACTACGGTACTTGTATAGTTTCTTTGAGAAAGAGTGAGTGAAATGAGCGATCGTGGGTTACCCCTAAACGATTCCCTGAAAAAGAGAATTTACCTTTTTGACTCATATGTAAGAGAGTTTGAAGCTACAGTTACAGACATAACTCCCGAGGGGATTATCCTAGACAAGACTGCGTTCTATCCCGGAGGCGGAGGTTTGGAAGCTGACAGAGGATTTATTCAGATAGATCAGAATAAATTGGAAATTGTGAATGTGAAAGAGATAAATGGAGAAATCTACCACAAGACGAGTAATTATGAATTACTTCAAAAAGGAATGAAAATAAAGGGAGAGATAGACTGGAATAGAAGGTATAGGATGATGAGGCTGCATACAGCATCTCACATAATAGCTGCAATAGCCTATTCAAAATACGGCGCTAGAATAACCGGAGGTAACATAACTCCAGAGTATGCTAAAGACGACTTTTCTATAGAGAACAAAGAAGCACTACAGAAACTCATTGAGGAGGCAAATGAAATTGTCAAAAAATCCCTCCAAGTAAAAGTTTACTTCCTAAGGAGAGAAGAAGCACTAAAAATCCCTGGAATAGTTAAATTGGCAGAAAGGATGCCCCCAGAATTAGAGGTGTGGAGAATTGTAGAAATAGAAGGGATTGATACACAAGCTGATGGGGGTCCCCATGTTAAAAACACTTCAGAAATAGGTGAAATAGTACTTCTAAAAGTAGAGAATAAGGGAAAGAACAGAAAGAGAATTTATTACACAGTCAAACCTTAAGCCCAAACATATTTAATACTTAACACAAACCTTACTCCAAATCCTGCAACTACCCCTATAAAGTTCATTATAGCTAAATAAATTGAGGATAAATGAACAGAGGAGAAGAACAGCAAAAACAATATTGACGTTAAATTACCGTAAGGTAAAATCAACAGTATTAACATAATAACTACTACGTATTGTACGACTCCTCCTACTAAAGACGATACGTGAAACTTCACCATCCTATTCAGAAAGGAACCTACCCTTTCTTTCTTAAACGTCCAGACATCATTAAGCAGAAAGTTAAACAAGATCGAAAATTCGATTGCAAGAGCAAGAGAAACAGCTATCGGTAAGACTGGTTTAAGTAATAACAATACACCCTCATTTACGACCGTCCCTAGCCCACCTACTATGGCATATTTTATAATTTTTTCAAGCACGTGTTTAAATCTAACATTACTATTTATAAAACTTTTCACTATTTAGAACATGAGAGATTACCCTTAGTAATTCTGAAGCGTTCTTACTTAAAGTAACTCTTCCGTGAGTCTTTCTTAAACCCATAAACCCTTCTGGCTCTCTTATTTGATATCCATAAGACCTCAATACGGAATTCAGGATAGAAGTTTCAACCGGAAATTCAAGCAATACGAAATTGGTAACACTCTTATACCACTTGAAAGGAGAAGAGAACGAGTTTAGCAGTTCAGCTATATGACAACGCGTCTTAGAAAGGAAAGACCTTATCTCCTTAGCCGTAACGTGGGAGAAAACATAGTAAACTATACTATTTATCCTCCACGGGGGTGCCAATCTTTCTAAGTTTTTAGAGCTGTGACCTATTGTAAACCCCAGCCTTAAACCTGGAATTGCGAAAGATTTTGTGAAAGACGAAATAATTGTTAAGTTTTCAAACTCCTCAGCCAGTTTAAAATTATTAGGGAGAATACTCAAGTCTATAAATGATTCGTCGAGGTATAATTTACCCCCTCGCTCTAAGAACTCCACTATATCACTATCTTTTATGAACGACCCAGTAGGATTAACTGGGTTACTGGTTATTACACATGACTCTGACAAAGGTAAAGTGTACTCAAATGCGTCATTAAGTTCCCTCGCAAAGTAACTCTTACTCCTCTTGTATTCAGAGAAGTTCGGCTCTAGGACGGAACATGGAGGCAAAAGCGAAATAGCTTCTGACGCACCGTTAAATACACCCACTGATTCAGGACTTAAATCATAGACTTCTGCAATGAGTTCCTTAATTTCCCTATAATCTTCAGAAGGTGGATAATAAGTGTAAATCTCCCTTTTAACTGCCTCGCTTATTAACTCCTTCACAAAATCAGGAGTACCCAAGGGATTAAGATTCACACTGAAATCATTAATACTCTCCGGCTCCCCCTTTATCCATTTTACGCCTCCATGCTTCATAATCCCTTATCCCTCAGGTAAGATTCTATTATATTCTTCTCCGCCCTTCTTAGTATCTCGTCGAGTGTGGACAAACTTATATTGAGTTTTTCAGCCAATTTCTTCAACGTTACCTTCCTCGGATAATCATAATAACCTGCCTCAAGGGCTATCCTTAATATCTGTTCTTGCCTTGCGGTAACTATACTCTTGGATCTTACTTTCACAACTTTTATAACCTTCACGTCGATTTTGTTTTCAACAAACTCCCTCAGTACTCTCCGAAATTCAGGATAACCTTCTAAAACCAAAACCCAAACCAATGAGTTATTAATAACATACCCCTGAATAATTGTATATTTTGCAAGAATAGTACTTATTCTGGAATTTACTCTCACTGTACCTAAATAAACATTTTTATCTACTTTTGTAAATGAATTTTGAAATTCTTTAGGGAGTTCCCCTTTAAACTCAATCAGTAGCCTAACGTCCATTTTATCCTGTTTAATATCAAGAATACTAATAGAGTTCTTTTGAACGTTAAAAGTACTTAACCATTCTTCTATAGGAGTTTGTAACTGAACGTGAAGTAGCATCCCGAAATATTTTGGGGTTTAAAATATTTTAAACTAATGGCATTTAGTAATTGGGGATTAGAATGGGCATAGATCCTAATTACAGAACATCAAGGCAAGTAGTAGAAGAACACAACGGGCACAAGGTTTACGGACCTGTCGAACCGCCGAAAACACTGGGGATCCACGGTACAATAGTCGGAGTAGACTTCGATTTATGCATAGCTGATGGTGCGTGCATAAATGCATGCCCAGTTAATGTATTCCAATGGTTTGACACACCCGGGCATCCGGCTTCAGAAAAAAAGGCAGACCCAGTTAACGAACAAGCATGTATCTTCTGTATGGCTTGCGTAAATGTATGCCCAGTAGCTGCAATTGACGTAAAACCACCATAACAAACTTTTCTTTTATTTTCATATCAGAAGACAAGTTCGATATTAATAAACAGTAATAAATTATACTTTCACTTATCACAAATAATTTTTACAACTTTTACAGTAAGTGAGCTACACTAAAATGAATACCACCTCTTTCAACAGTGATATAAGAAATAAGGAATTTACTCTATTATTAATATGTTCGATTCTGAATACCCCATTTTTGTTAATATTTCCTTAACCTTATCCCTATGGTCTCCTTGTAACTCTATTTTCCCGTTTTTTACAGTACCTCCTGCTGCTAGCTTAGACTTAAGCTCTGAAGCAATCTTCTTTAAATCCGCGTCTGTACCATTCAACCCCTCTATTATCGTAACCTCTTTTCCGTATCTCCTTTTCTCGACCTTTATTTTAATAAATTGTTCTTCTCTATTTAGTTGTTCGCATATTTCGGGGGGTAATCCGCCACAGAGATCAGACATTCTCAAACACTTTATTACTAATACGGCTTTTTCAACTTTTCTGTTAACAGTTAGGTTTATATTTACTGGAGTAGATGAGAGTGGAGATGGCAAGATATAGATGTGGCAAGTGTTGGAAGGAATTTGACGATGCACAGCTTAAAGCACTACCTGGGGTCAGGTGCCCCTATTGTGGGTATAAAGTAATATTCATGGTAAGAAAGCCTACAGTTAAAGTAGTGAAAGCTATCTAATCCCCTTTATCAATTTAGCTATAACTTTTTCAACAGACTCTCCCATACTCTTTAGTTCCTCAAAAGTCCCCATCCACTTTATACTACCGTTTGATATTACCATGACCTTATCCGTTAATTTATCAGCTACGGACATTATGTGAGTCGACACTACGAAGGTCGAATCCCTGAAAGACCGGAAAAGCTCGATAACTAAGTCCTGAGTTGGAATATCAAGATAATTCAAAGGCTCGTCCAGTAAAAGTATCTCAGGAGAGTGGAGGACAGCCATAGCTATAGCCAACTTTTGCCTATTCCCCCTAGAAAGTTCAACCGCTTTATATTTTCTATACTTATCGAGCTCCAGAAGTTCAAGTAACTTCTCAGCCCTATCCTCGTTTTTTATCCCCCTGAGAACCATCATAAACTCAAGATTGTCTTCCACAGTCAACGCTGGGAAAGGGTCAGCGTCCTCAGGCAAATAACCGATTAACCTTTTTGCGTCCAAAGAAGTAGGATCGTGACCCTTAATATTGACCTCTCCCTTATCAGGTTTTATAAGCCCCGCAAGAATCTTGAGAGTAGTGCTCTTCCCAGCTCCGTTAGGCCCGAGGAGAGCCCATTTCTCACCGCACTTTACTTCAAAAGAAATCCCGTTCAATACTACGATATCTCCATAACGCTTAAGAAGATCCTTAACTTTTATACATTCCACAAGAGATAAGTAAAAGAAAAATAGTATTAAAACTGAGATGGAGGAAAAAGGGAAGAAGAAAAGAGATTAGATGAACCTTTACTGACTCGGGATCTGTATCTTTAATTCTTGGGTGAGCTCCTTATACCTATTCCTAACCGTTACCTCCGTAACCCCGGCTACTTGTGCTATCTCCTTTTGCGTCCTCCTCTCGTCGTTTAATAAAGCAGCAATATATATAGCAGCGGCAGCAAGACCAGCAGGGTCTTTACCTGCAGTCAACCCCATATTTTTCGCCTTTTCTATGATATCTGCAGCAGTCCTCATTGTAGCACCGCTAAGTCCTAATAAGTTACCTATCCTAGTTACATAATCCTTGGGGTCACTTACCGGGACGTCTATATCTAACTCCCTAAGAATCAGTCTGTAACACCTCGCAACTTCTTTCCTATTCGCCTTAGTGAACTGTGCTATCTCGTCTAAGGTCCTCGCCATTTTCATCCTTCTACACGCAGCGTAAATTGAAGCGGCTACAACGCTCTCTATAGACCTCCCTCTGACAAGCCCCTTCTCTACGGCTTTTCTATAAATTAACGCAGCCTCATCCTTTACTGCTTTAGACAAATTAAGTAAATTCCCGATCCTTTCAAGCTCATTCATAGCTTGTGCTAGGTTTCTGTCTATAGATGACTGTATCCTAGCCCTTATCTGCCACTTCCTCCATCTAAGGACTTCTAACCTTCTCTTAGGATCTAGGCTTCTACCCATTGCGTCTTTATCCTTCCAGTCTATTACGGTAGATATACCCATATCATGTATCGTTTGGTTAAGAGGACCTCCTACCCTACTTCTTTTCTCCTTTTCTTCTGGGGTAAAAGCCCTCCATTCAGGACCCTGATCAATTATCCTCTCTTCAATTACCTCTCCAGTTTCGGTACAGATGTACTCTCCCCTTTCCTCGTCAAATATAATCTTGTCAGGAGGACAAATCGAGGAAGAAGGTTGAGGATTAGCTTGCTTTTGTTCTACCATTAAACCACCACCAATTACACAAAAATTTAAAAACCCTTTAATGTTAAAGGATAGAAACATTTATAAACTTTTCGATCTTAAAAAGATCACAGAATCCGTTAAAAAATCAACTAATATAATATATCATATGAAAGCTTTTATTATCGGAACGACTTTAATAATTATTGGAGTTCTATTAATAACAGCTAGTGCGATAATACCGGCTAACGTTTCTTCATCTAGTACAAGTTTTGCGGGTGTAATATTCCTCGGACCTTTTCCAATAGTGATCGGAGGAGGAAACCCGTCAATGATGCCTACACTATTAGCCTTCGCCTTAGGGTTTACGGTAATAGCTTTACTATTCTATTTAGTTCCACTAATACTTAATAAGAAGACTAAGCAGTAAAGGGATTATTACCTTTCTTTATCATTAAATACTGTGAAGTGGTTAACAAACTGTGGTAGTCCATGGAAGAAAAGAGTATATTGTTCTAGGAGGGTGATTTGGTGTCATTCGATAACAAAGGGTTAGGAGAACGTGAACCTAATTACCCTTATGTCTCAAACTGCAGTAAAACGAGAGCCATATGCCCCGAGTTAAAGTACCTTTCTTGCTCAAACACTGAAATCCTCAGAGCACTTTTTGACGAAGGTCTCGTAAATGCAGTAGAATGGAAAGAGCTTTACTCAAGACCAGACCCTAAGGTGGTCGAAGTTGGTAAGGTAATACATATGCTCTTGGGAGTCGCAATCGGCGACAGCCTAGGATATCCGGTAGAACACCTTAGTCCAGAGGAAAGATTGAAAAAGTATGGTCTGATTACCTCCTATATAAACAGAAGACCCCTACCATCAGATGACACACAACTAACTTTCGATACTGTCAAGGTAATATTGGAGCATGGTAGGATAGTTCCATGGGAGTTAGCGAGGATTTTTGCGTCACATCGTATCTCTAGAATGAGCAGAACTGTCAAGGAGTTCCTAAAAAATTACGGAGTTCCTAAAAAATTACAAGGAGAGAGGACTACCTTGGTATAAGACTGGTGTGAAAAGGCCTAGTAACGGAGCCATCATGATAATATCGCCCGTGATCATCCCGAACTTGAAGTCCGAAGAAAATTATCTGGTTGACGCTGTACTGGACACATTTATAACGCATAACGAACCGTTGGCCATAGCCTCCTCTGTGGCCTTTGCTGATATGCTCTGGAACGTGATAAATAGTAATGGACGTATAGATGCGAAATGGATAATCGAAAGGTTCGTCCTTGTGATAAGCAAATTAACAGGCGATAAGAAATACAAGACGAGGGAGAGAGCCAGGGTTAGATACGAGGGACCAGCCTCCGAGTTCATAAGAGATCAAGTGTACTTTGCGTTGGATAGAGGTCTAAGTGTCCAGGAACTCTCAAAAACTATAGGCTCTGGAGGTTACCTGCTGGAAACTGTTCCTAATGTCCTCTTCTTATTTGTGAGGTATCTTAACGATCCACAGAGAGGAATTATAGAGGCGGTTAATTTTACTAAGGATAACGATACGATAGCATCAATTGTTGCATCTGTGTTTGGGGCATTATACGGTAGGCAGGCCTTTAGGGAGGAATGGATAAGGCAGTTACCGGGTAAGCTTCTTAAACACGGTCAAGATGGTGAAGTCTTCCAGTTACTGAATTACGTTGGGGCATTCCTGACTTCATGAGTCTGTCATCTGTAACTAGCTCTTTGAACGTCATAAAATAACTAAGGTTTCTGACCAATCTAACTGGAACGAAATGGATTTAATCTTTAACGGCTCATTGAGGTTGAGGGAATTGCTGGATTTTCTTAAAACGTTCTTGGGGTTAGGAAGGAAGACAAAATCCCGTGAAGTCCTTAGAAACCCATCAAGGAGAGAGTATAACTATATCTTGGAAATAAGACCGATCTTGGAGAAATACAAACTAAAATCCTTAATAAGAGAATTAAGGTCTTACCCTGAGTTCAAGCTACACAGAGTACCGCACATCACATTAGTGTATAACTTCAAGCCGAGGGTTGAAGATTATAAGATAATTCGGGCTGTGGCTGACGTTAGCAAAAATTACGATGGTGATCAATTTCACTTCTTTTACGACGGGGTAGAGGTCAAGAAAGGAGGAAGGGGATACATTATCGCCCTGAGGATAATCCCATCTAAGGAACTCAAATCTTTCAGGGATGAGGTATACAAGGTCTTGAAGGCAGTGATAGTTCAGAGGCCAGATGTAGAGAAGTATAATGATAACCTCTGGTTTCACGCAGCCTTGTCCTTCCGCTCCCATAAGAACCCAGAAGACGTCCTGCCTAGGGAACTGTTAACTAAGCTCAACAATTTTTTCTTCAAGGGCACCGCAATGAGGATAACTTTACTGTACAAAGGTAAAATAAGGTACGAATATGACACCTTAACCAAAAAGATCTTGAGTAGATCTGAAGCCCTTTCCAAAGAGGAACTCAGGACAACGTATTTCGAATATAAGAAGAGGATGCTCAAACTCGGCTTGAGCAGGGTAGAACTGGACAATGTTTGGCTCACAGCCGATCACCACTTCGGACACGCGAACATCATCAAGTACTCGGCCCGCCCATTCACAAACGTTAAGGAGATGAACGAGTTCCTAATAGAGAGATGGGACGAATTGGTTTCGCCCAACGATAAGGTTTTCGTATTAGGCGACTTCTCTTTCTCGAATCCTGAGAATTACCTGAGGAGACTTAAGGGGAAGAAGATACTGATCCAAGGTAATCACGACCCTCCGGGTATAGGACCGGAATCTTTAGAAATAAGTTACGAGAGAGGTAAGTTCGTTCTTTCCCATTATCCGTTGAACGTTGCTGAATGGAACGTTCACGATCACGTCCATAACAACAAGCTTAAGGAGTATCCTTTCTTGAATAGACAAACTAAGAAAATAAACGTTGGAGTGGACTTGACTAAGTTCTATCCCGTCAACCTCAGATGGATAATTGAGTTGGTGGAGAGCGGTAACTCTTACCTTTTCATGCCTTGATCACCTCGTTTTCAGTGAATTCAGAGAGGGGAATGTAAACCCTTTTACAGGCTATTAATTATTTTCAAATTTCTAAGTAGTAACTGAACAAGGACGATTAGGATACTTAACAGAGACGAGCACGTTTTCATAAATTTTCGCAGAAGTCGGGAATTTTTATCACCTTCTTTCCACTCCACGAACTCCATGAATTTTTCACGCAAATCAGAAATCTTTGCCGTCTTCTTTCTACCCCACGCTTATCGTTCTATTAGAATGAGTATTTAAACCCGCGTTACTTAACATTCTTAGAATGCCTAGTTTCTACGTCACTTCTAAATTCTATATAAAAGAGATCAAAGGAAAGTATTATGTTTACTCCATAGAGAAGGATGATGGCGGTAAGCAAAGGCATCATTACATAGCACCTTTAGATAAGATAATCGAGACATACGTTAGCATTGGGGGTGTGGGGGATTCCCCCACTTCCCCCACAGTGCCGCGGCCGGGATTTGAACCCGGGTCACAGGCTCGAAAGGCCTGCATACTGTCGGCGCGTAGAGCTTGACCGGGCTATACTACCGCGGCATTTATATACTACTCCCTAGATATTTATAAGATTTACGTAACTCCTTATAAGCATTCATCTTAAAAGTCATTCGAAAAGTGACCAACATAATCTACGTCCATACGTAATTTACTGCCAAATCTTCTAATTAATTTGATATGCAGTATCGAAGGTGTGTATATCCATAACAACTGGAATATGATCACATAGTAGCACTAAAATTTCGCCATAGAATTGTAAGAATAACTAAAAATATATTTGTAGTACGACTAGGTTATTAAAAAATTTTAAACAACTGAATGTGTAATATTCTTGATAAGCGAGACAACTGTTTTATAGGAAAACAGTAGTTCAATGACTAGTTTCAGAGAAATAGCTGTGTTTTTATCTAGATTGGATATTGTGATAGAGCAGTTATAAGCGGTAGAGTGTTTACCTTGCAAACAGTATGTTTAATGAGTGACCAAAACAAGATGTAAATTAATGTTCGTCATATACAAAGTCTAGGACTCTCACTATTAGCAACCGAAGCCCAATTTAATCTGACAAAGACTTCATTATAGCATAATACAATACGCTCAACACATTGCGGTACAATAAGGTTTTTATATTGAAGTACAATAAAGTATATTGAGGTAAAATGCCCAGACCCGGCTATAAATCAGTTTATTTCCCAAATGAAGAGTTGTGGAAGAGGATAGTTGATGAGGCTGAGAAAAGGAAAGTAAGCGTTTATGAAGTGCTGAAGGACGCTTTTGAGTGTTATATGAAGGAAAAGGAAGGAAATAGAACGAGCTTGGAAGAAATAGTTAAGGAACTGCAAGAATTGAAGAGGAGGGTCGAGGAGTTGGAAAAGAAGGTTAAATAGGAAAACTCCCCAGTTTACTGAGAAAAATTCAGCTTATCAACTTCTCAATCACTTTTCTAACTCTGTCCTTAACTTGAGAAATTTCCGCAACCATCCCGTCATCTTGGAGTTCAAAAGTAGCGAAGCTAAGCACTTCATCTAGCTGGAAGTATACCCTCAGCAGTTATACTAACTCTTCTAAATTCCTTTGAGTTTGTAGTACCTCACTCATAGTCCTTCACCTCTAAATAATGTAAGTACTGGACTAGAGAATTCCTAGCTCCTCCAGCTTATTTAAAATTTCCGAATTATAGCCCTCCATAATCTTCATAGCATCGTTGATGTGGTATAAAGCCTCCAAAAGCTCCAATAACTTATCACCCTGGACTTGCGTGGCTCATCCCCGCGAAGTGATTTCTTCTATTTGCATCATTTCCCGCCTTACTTTCACTATCTCATTCCTTAGTTCAGTACTAGCTAACTGCTTTAGTGTTTCGATATGACAGCACCTTCCTCTGAATGTAAACCCTTTCACAATCACAGGAAGCCTTAGTGATTTTTAGGCTGACTGGGTCTAGCGCTAGCATTGTATAATGTACTGGGTTAGGGCTGGACTTTCATCGTATATACACTGAAACGATTATGCCTTCAGATAATACGTAAAAACATCTAACCTTTAATCGGATTTTTGGGATTTGTGTGGAAATTATGTTTGCTCTATATGATATTTCATATCACAAGACCTACAACATAGCATATGTACGTGTATACATGGCACAAATATATTATAAGTAGTTCAACAGTATAGTTAATAGGGAATTCAAAATGGTGATAACGCATGAGTTAACCGATGAGCAGAAAAAGATTTTAGAGAGAATGCATAGCAGAGTAGATTATATTTTCGAGACCTATAGAGAATACTTTGACGCGTTAGCTGAATTTGACAGAACTGGAGTATTGAAAATTCACGGAAAAGTCCTCTATGTAAGGAAATATGAGAATGAAAAAGAAAACGAGGATAAATATCTCAATCTTCAATAATCCGTTGTATAATTCCTCTTATCTTGTTTATTGCATGCTCGTCTTCTTCTGGCGGGTTGTCAGCAACCTCAGTCAATGTCTTTATAAGTAAATCTAGTAAATCTGGCAATATTGATATTTTATCATTAAATATCTCATGTAAAAGATGTAACAGTAGCCCTAAAGTGGTTCTCTTATTGCCGTCAACGAAAGGATGAGAAGTTATTAAGTGGTAAGTTAATACTGCTAGACTCCTGCTAATATCATTACTACGCATGAGATCTTCTATAGCAGAATATATTGCGATACTCACATCGCCTAAGCTAATTACTCCTTGTTCCGTGTAAGGATCGTTACTAACAACCTTATCATGTATCTCAATTATAAGAGGTTCTTTATCACTTTCTCCTCTCCTCCACTCTTCAAACTCGTTCAGTAGTCCTTCTAAGATCTGCATTAACTTACTTTCCATGGAAAGTCGACCTTAACTACTGGCTTCTATTAAACTATATAATTCTTTAAACTTTTCAACTACCCTTTTACCCTTTTCTGTTAATTTAATATACCTCCTTTTAGGAAAGCCTTTAGTTTCCTCGATCTCTTCTACTAATCCCCACTCATTTAAGATTTTAATAGTGTTATTTACTGGAGCTGTTGAACTTTTTGTAAGTTCTATCAGTATCCTTAGTGTTACTCTATCATTTCCATATAGGGCTAATAACACCCTCTTTTGCTTTTCCGTTAGTACTCCATTTTTAATCCTAATCTTATCAGAAGTGATGCCGTTACTGCTATGAAAATTAAATACTTACCTTATCCTCCATGTATGACTTCATTAGTTCTCTAACAGCTTCAACAAAATGCGTTACTAAACAAGTTAGTGAGATTAAGAAATTAGCACGTGAGCATGCTAATAAGATAAGTCTAAAGTATGCTAAGCAAATTTAAGGAATTATTTTAAAACTCCAATGAACTCTACACATCTTATATTAAGTACTGTTAATATTCCTAGTTATGGTTCAGTATATTACAAATCAGCAGTTATGGGATTTTAACGTAACTTAAAGATTTTCATCAGCCCCGACGATCCACCTAAATAACGTTCAACGAACCTGAGGAACGCCTCCACGCTCCTCAGGTTAAGAGCCCCCACCAGCTCCCTGACGACGTTGACCATGATGGTGAAGATCGTGAGGTAACCCTGAAGCCTCTCTCTCCTCCAGAACGAGGAGTCCTCCAGTCCAAGGGCCTTGACGTCCCTGTGGAGCGGCCTT
>Ga0081473_157457_pt1 | contig 54908 bp, 57 predicted proteins | sample CisSprmetagenome_FD_70977 | JGI IMG/M metagenome (GOLD analysis project Ga0081473, IMG submission 70977) | Hypoxic/sulfidic aquatic microbial communities from Cistern Spring, Yellowstone National Park, USA v2 (version 2) | ecosystem: Environmental > Aquatic > Thermal springs > Hot (42-90C) >...
TTACATAGCACCTTTAGATAAGATAATTGAGACATATGTTAGCATTGGGGGTGTGGGGGTATCCCCCACAAAGGTAGCCGGGCCCGGATTCGAACCGGGGTCCCAGGGGCCAAAGCCCTGGATCCTTGGCCGCTAGACTACCCGGCTAAGATCAAAATTACACACTTACTTTATAAACCTTATTCCCAAAATCTACCACATTAGTATTATAATGAGACGATAAAATAAACTCACTCTTGTAGTCAATCATGAACTTTTTTAATTTTCTGATGTACACCAATAGATTCTAGAATGATTCTAAATATCTTCTATGACTAGATATGGTGAAATGTAAATAATAATAGAAGTTTCAACGCTGACAAGACCTTAAAAACTAAGTAAAAATTAATGAATTCGATAATGATCTACATGTAAAACGAAAGTTTTTTTACTTTTTTGAATTTTTCATATAACTTTCGTTCTAATATTAAATTATGAGTTCTTGGGAGGTGATTGGCTTTCTAAAGTCATTATGAAATAAAAGTTCCTGAATTTTTGAGATTGTTTGGAGTACTACGTGAATTCGAACAGAGACGAGTTAGTATCTATTTGTACATTTAGTTGTGAAATAGCTTTAAAAACTTTAATGACAAATTGAACGACAAACCTCTACCTTCTAGGGGTACGATAAAGTTTTTAAATAAAATTCTGAATGTTTTAAAGTTACGTCTCCCCTTTCCTACTACTTCTTACATTCCATGCAATTAACATTAATAATTCTAGTTTAATTCGTGATTCTCATTAAGTTAATTTTATATAGACATTAAGTTAATCATTTTTCAATGAAAATGATAATTATAAGTGAGCGATTTAAAGATTCTAATACTAAGAGAAGTAAGAGGGGTTTAAGTGGTGCTGTAACTGCGTTAATCTTAGTAATTGCTAGTGTTATAATTGCTTTAGTAGTTGTAGGATTTGCTTTCGGTTTATTCGGTGCACTAGGCGGTACACCCACAGTAACACAAGCGGGAACAGGGACGCTATCTTACAGCAATAATGAATACGTAGCTACTATTACTTTACGCTCTACCGGTAATATACAAATAGAGTCTGCAACAATATCAGGAACTGGTGTAACCGACACAGCCGCCTCACCTCTCACATTGAGCGGTGGTCTCAACACAGTTTCAATATACTTCCCAACGACAAATGGTTTCAATCCACAGGTAGGTAGCACTTACCAGATAACTATTACTCTCACCGACGGTGTTACAGTACAAGCAGCAGTAACCTATATTGGAACCAATAATGGATAAAATACCGAGGTGTGAGTTTATTTTAAAACAATTTTTCTTTTTTCTCCTATTAATTCTCTTATTCTTTCCCTTAAGCTTACATTCCAAATCATCTACATTATATCATTTCTCTTCAAGTAGTTTCCTACTATATAACGAAACTGTAATAGGTTATTTTCCTAACGGTTCGCATTATATCCTTTACGAGTTCTATTTCCAAAACATAACGTTAGTATATGAGAACGGTACAATGGAGGTCGAAACCATAGTTTATAACAAAAATTCAACCAATTATCTACCACCAGCTTATAGTCTAGACTACGTGTCACACCCAACCGTATTTATGTTTGTTAATCCTAGTGACTTAGGAAAACCGGAGGTAAGGGATGGTTTAGTTTATAATGGGACTGTGAACGGTTTATATGAATACTACCAGCTTAATGAGATAAATGACGTTAAGATACTCTACACTATATGGGTGGAACCGAACGGTATAATAAAAGAGTTTCAGACGATTCAAATTGCTGCTAACGGAGCTATAGTAGGTAATACTACAGCAGTGCTCTGGTTAACGAATATTGGTAACTCGTCAGTGGGGTTGCCATCTTTTCTCTCTACGTATACGGAGGACAATGCTGTGACTGTGAGAAACTTAAACTCCTTAGCCTTGGCTGAGACCGAAGCTTTGAAAATAATGAAGTATATAATTTTCACCGCAGCATTCCTTATAGTAATCATACTTTTATTTAGAAAGTAAAACTTCAGAGCTATAATTCGTGAACTTCTATTCAGAAAACCTTATTTTCTTGTTTAACTTTATAAAAATAATATGTTATTTCTGATCCACCTAGTTGCTGTAGCGTTTTTGTTGTCTAACTCTTCCCACCCGTTCCTAGAGTACATGATGATTTCCCATTTTTACACTATAAACCAAACACTCGTTGGCTTAGTCATAGAAAACGTGACTGAGGTCTTTCCGAATGGTTCTGTAGAGTTTGAGTATTATTCGATAGACCTAAACAATTCGGAATATATAGGTCCTATAATTGAGGTCAACAATTTATCCAATCCTACATCACTTTACGTGTTTACTGACGTAGGAAATAAGGTAGTCTATAGGGCTGCACCGTTTTACCTAGTGGGCGAGGAGGATGGTGTATATATTTACAAGAATGTGCAGAACTTAGAGGGTGTTGAGGTCATCACTTATTATTACGTGAACTCCTCCGGCGTCCCCTCCAAGATCGTTTTTCTACAGTACGGGGTTAACGGTGATTTGGTAGGTAACACCACTTATGTACTCTATTCTTCAAGTCTGCTAAATCCTAATGCGAAACTGTATTTCCCGAGCGGTTTGACTAGGGTTCAAAGTGGGGTAGATGTTCAACTCAGTAACACTGCTAGGTATCCTCTAATAGAAAACGCCTTTACGTCAGCATTAATTCTCTTTGCTGTCATACTAGTCTCTCTTAAAGTACTCAAAAAGTACGGTAATAAAAACGGCTAGGTTTACTAAGATGAATGGGAGTAGATTCGGATTTGCTGGAGTCTCCACCTCACCTATTACTATGTTGTAATTCACGCTCGGGATCACATTTCCTGTGACCGGGTAGTAAACGACTGTGACGTTTTTAGGGTCTAAGTGTATACCTGAGCTCAGGAGTTGTGTAGGTATCGCTTCCATTCCTATGATATAGATCGGTAAGTTGTCTACGTGGCTTAAAACGATTTCCCCGTGTACTAGTATCTTCATATCGGCTTCAACTACCCGCAATTCCCCGCTGGTATTGAACGCCACGGAATAGGAGCCGTTACTGACTTTAATTATTCCGCCTCCAGGGTACTGGACGTATGATAAAATTATGTAATAATACCCATCACCCCAAGGGACTTTTATACTTTCCGACGCCGGATTAAAAACTTGAATTAGCCGTGCCCCGGGGAAGGTAGAAAGTATCTGGTTTGATGTTAGGGTAATATAGATGGTACATGAGAAGTTGACTGGGTAGGGGAGCCTCTGTGCTGGTATGTTTAAGCTGTAGTTTTGGTATATGTCGTAAAGGAGGTAGGTACTATTCCCACCAATGACACCAGCAAGGTACTGTTCAGGGATGTGTACATAAGGCGGGACTACCGCTACCCCTTTAGGTAATAAGGTAAGATTCTGAGGGTAAGTAGCTAGGATATAAACCCCTTTCGAGGTGAAAGAAGTCTTGAATTCTAAATCCTCAAAGACATAGATCCCGTCCACACAATACGTCTGATTAAACCCTCCTACAGACTTTAAAAAGGACACAACAGTTAGGTTATTAGTCACTACGTATTGTACACCGTAAAAGGCTAGGATTGTGCTTATATTCGTTGAGTTATAGAACGGGAGAAGGGTAACGTTAGGCAGACCGGCAAAACCCTCCTCTGGATATTCTTTGCCGTCGTATTGTATGGGTTGTACGTAAACAGCTACTTTTCCTACGTCGTGGTGATCCAGATAGTTAGCTACGTAGTAGAGTGGTCTAGGTATGGGTGTAGGCATGTAGTTACCTGAGTAATCTCCGCCTGCAAGCGAGGTGTAGGAAGACGTTATTTGTGCGATCACCAAGAAGATCATGAGGAGTAGAAAAACTATGTGCTTTTCCTTGAACTTATTACTCACGTCAGCAAGAAAGACGCCTGACAAAACGCCGAATATGAGGAAGAGAGTGCCCGGGATCACTTCTTCTACATAAGTGGGGAGGATAAGCCACATGTACGGGAAGAACGGTGACTCTTTGAGGACGTCGTTTAGATAGTAAATGAGGTTTAGTGTGAACACGTGGTTAAAGAGTGTAATTGTAGAGGACTCCATGATCACCGTGATGATATACACTGCGAAAACAAACGGCAGGTTTGTCACTTTCCTGACTTTTTCGAAATATAGTATGAACGCTAAGATCACGAACGCGGGGAGTAGGAGTGAGAGCGTATAAGTGAAGGCATTGGGGTAAAGAACTAATAACGGTCTAAATAGTCCTACCCCTCTTACCTCGTCTAAAAATGGGTAATTTCGATAGTTCAACCATAACTGTTGGACCTCGATTGACGTCCCTAAACCGTTGTAGACTTCTCCCTGTATTAGGAGGGACGCGAAAGTCCTTATGTTCAAGCCTATGTATATGGGGATCGCTGTAGCAAATGTCTTCAGGAATTCCTTGTCCCTTACGCTATATAATGTGAATGCTAGTACTGTGAGTGCAGTATATAGGAACCCTCTGGGGTCAGTAGTAGTTAAAGTAGACACGAGGGCTAGTATGATAGCCCCTTTTAGACCCGGTCTCCCCTTAACGTAGTCTAGGGTGGCGAGGAGCAAGGGATAAAGGGCTACGAACGTCGCGTAGTTAGTCCAGTAAGTGAAGTACATGAAGGGGGGAGAGATCGTAAAGAGGAAGGCTGTAATCACTGGGACTCCGTATAAGATTACCCTTTCTCTTCTCGTTTGTACTTTTATGAGTTTCTTTAAGAAGTATTTTGATGAGAAGTACATGGATATAAAGCCTAAGAATACGGGATAGGCGTAATAAAGCTTGTCTACTACCTCACTGGGGAGGAAATAGGAAGAGAGGTAAATTGGCAGGTCGGGAGTGTTCATGACGAATAGTATGTTAATGACTCCGTCAGAGACAAGTTCTGGTGGGGGCATGAATATTGGAGGGTATGAGTCCCTTACGTAGATTAACCCTGGAGTAATTATAGTCCTCCAGAGGAGTGTAAACACGTTAAAAAGAGAGAGCAGTACAACAGCCATTACCTCAAAGGATCTCCTTCTGTCCATATTCACAGATCATGATTAGAGACTATTCTATTTAAAATTAATAGAAGCACACTTTTATGAGGAAGTGGTATTTGATCGAAAGTTCCTTACGGTAAATAGAGTTCGGCGTTTTTAATTACTTCTCATAACACAATTTTAAATTCAACTACGATAATTGTAAAATTATGGCAAGCAATAAATCAATTATGGATAGGAGGACAATAATTTACGGGGTTGTCTTCTCTATAGCGTCTTATGCATCTGCAGCAGTTTTAGCCCTTAGTATAGGGGCATATGCACTCAGCTCATTTTTAGACCCTATAGTGACTTTAACAATTCCGCTAATACTTATTTCTGTTGGTTTACAAGCTATGAACAAGAAGTTCAGCGTAATCTTCCTTACGCTATTTAACGCTCTACTTTATGCGGTTTCTGGTCTATTATTTATGGTACCTACACTAGTCATAGCAGGTATTATAGACGAGTTCGTATCGTGGGTGGTGGGCTTTAGGGGGTTGAGAGCGGTGTTAGTGAACACGACTATTGTAGGGGGCTTAGTGGGGATCCTGAGCGATGTTTTCGGTATACTAATGGTGGGGCTGTATGGGGCAATTCCGTTCCACGACTTAGTTTTGGCTTATGTAATATTTACCGTGATATACTTCGTGGAGAGCGTTATAATGGGGTTAATATCATTTAAGATAGGAGATTATCTGATTAAGTCTGGTATAATAAAGCCTTGATTGTAGAAACTATTTTTATACTTTTTATTCTTAGATTTTCTGTCCTTTTCCGTACTTAACATGGGGGAAATACGTTCAATAAGTGAGTATAAAGCCCTATGATGGATAGCCATAAAGAGAATCTGCTTCTCCAGTGTCAAACGTTAAAATGAAATAAAGTGATTATTATTGGGTGATGAATGACTTTGCTCCTGATTCGTGAAGAAAACAGCAGGACTGACTTGTTCTATGAAGACAGTACAATTTACCACTTTCTGTTTTTAAACTCTTCGTAAACCTTGATCTGCTCTGGAGATACACTTGGCTTTACTTGGGATAAGACCTTTACGAAATCGTTAAACGTGACTTGAGTCCTCAATACACCGGTAGATGCCCCCTCTTTCAACAGCTCTCTCTTCACTTCTTCTACCACGAGTTTCAAATCTGCTGGTGTGTAACCCTCAGTTATCCTTGCTACGTTATAAAGCGTTTGGTCGTCTACGTTTAGCCCTTTGCATAACACTTTCAACACGCTTATCCTGCCCTCTAAGTTAGGTGGTGGGACATAGATTATCTTATCAAACCTTCCGGGTCTAAGTATTGCGGGGTCTAAGTCCCATGGTCTATTTGTCGCCCCCACGACAATTATATCTTCGTTGTCTCTTATTCCGTCCATTTGGTTCAAAAGCTCGGTCAGTGCTGTTCTCCACTCGTTTTCACCCCGTACCCTCGCTATCATGTCGATCTCGTCTATGAAGACAACAGCAGGTGCGTTATCCCTAGCTATGTGGAACTTTTCAGCTATAACCTCCCCAGCTTGAAAAGGTCCTACTGAAGAGATCTCCTCACCTGATAGAATTATAAAAGAGGCGTTCAATTCGTTTGCTAGTGCTTTTGCTACGCTGGTCTTACCAGTGCCTGGAGGTCCGTAAAGTAAGATCCCTTTCACGGGTTTTATCCCGAGCTTCTCAGCCATTTCCTTATTCTTTATGGGTAACTCTACAGATTCCCTTATCACCTTTTTAACCTCTTCTAAATCACCTAAATCGTCCCACCTTACTTCTGGTACTCCATAGGGTTTTTCGCCGATCTTATGCCTTGTGTATTTCTTAGCTAAGTTTTCGAATTTTATTACTGACGATATGGGCACTGACGGTTTATAGTTATCGAGAGCGTTAAGGAAGTCTTGAGTACACGGGGTTCTTCCTTCCTTTTCAGCCTTCAGTTTTACCTCCTCTACTATTTCTCTTATGTCGGCAGGGGAAAGTCTGTTGCTCTTCTTAGCTAAGGCTTTGCAGTCCACGTTAAGCCCTGAAGTGTAACCGCACCATATCTCCTCCCTCGCGTTCTCGTCCGGTAAAGGTACGTAAATTACCTCGTCGAACCTCCCAGGTCGTAATAACGCTTCGTCAATTTCTTGGGGGAGGTTCGTAGTCCCTATAATCAGAACCGGGATGTTATTGTCGTGGAGCTCTTGTAGCCTCATTAATAGTATGTTTATTAGCCTATGAGTTACCTCATGTACGTCTCCTTCCCTCTTCAACGTAAACCCGTCTATCTCGTCTATCATCACAATTGCAGGGGCGTAAAGCTCGACAGTGTCGAAGAAATTATTTATGAGGTATTCACTTTCACCGTACCACTTGCTTAACACGTCAGTAGCCCTAAGCTCAAAGTAGTTCCACCTAAGCTTGTTTGCCAACGCTTTTGCTATACTGGTCTTACCTGTACCGGGAGGTCCGAAGAGGATCACCCCGTAAGCCCTCCTTTTCTCGATGACGTATTTTGAAGCCTCCTCCAGCCTCTGTTTGACATCTTTCATATCGTATATTTGCTCCCACTTTACTGACGGTATAAGGGTCATCCTCTTGGTCAACTGTCTGGTGTTAGATGTTCCCACCCTCATCATTCTGAGGTAGTATAGGAAGATTATTAGCGGGATTACAAAGAACAAGATTTGTATACCCAGTTCTAAGAAGTTTATGTAGGAAGACAAAAGTGATGGTTGTGAAGGAGCTGTGGCGTTGCTATTCATAATACAATTATTTGTGTAGAGGGATTAAAAAAAAGATATCTAGTCAGCGAGTAACCGCGTCTTCACTTTTCAGGCTCCCCTAAAACTCATCACATGATTCTTTTTAGTTTGGCTGTTACCTCTGGGTAAACGTTTTCCGGAACGATTAAAATAGTAACGTTTATTTCGCCAGTGTACTTATATATCTCATTAAGGACTTGTTCCACTATTCTGGAGTTATTCTTACAGTTAGGGACTCCTACCCCTATTAGAAAATAAGCGCCATCTTCATCTATGAAAAGACCCGCGTTATCTACCAGTTCAGAGAATTTCTTAAACCCTTCTTCAATCGCCCTATCCATAATACTAATTATACTCCTTATAGTATTTATTCCTATACGAAGCATATATATACTGGTAATAATAGTCGCTCTGTATCACTGGACAAAACTCCACAATACTACGCTAACGCTGTTCATAGACATTGCTAGGGCTGCATACTCCGGTGGTAAATACAACGGGTAGAGGAGACCAGAGGCTATAGGTACCAGAATAGAATTATATGCTAATGCCCAAGCAATATTTTCCTTTATCTTCCTCACAGTCCTCTTACTTTGCGCTACTAAGTCCAATAACGACTCGAGGGAAGGGATGATGACATCTCCCGCATACTTTGCTATATCCGTCCCAGTAGAGATGGCAATTCCCACGTAAGCCTCTTTAAGTGCCATAGCGTCGTTAACTCCGTCACCTACAAATGCCACTTTCTTTCCTAAGTTCCTTACGACTTCAACTTTGTCCTCAGGTGAAAGGCCCTTATACACTTTTACCTTTAGTATCTCACCCACTCGATCAGCAAATTTGCTCGAGTCACCCGTAGCTATGATTACATCGTAACCACGTCTCTTTAACCACTCCACTACTTTAATCGCCTCTTCCTTTATCTCGTCCTCCAACCAAATGTAGCCGGTGACCTTTCCTTCTACACACACTAGCACGTCTGCGTCTTTTCCTTCCCCTTCACAGTTCCTCAATACAAACTCCCTCTTTCCTACTAGTACTTCTCTTCCGTCGACCTTTCCGTATATCCCTTCTCCCTTAAATTCAGTGAAGCCCTCCACGTCCCGTTTACCTTTAGCTAACGAAGCTATTGCCTTGGCTACAGGGTGGTTACTGAGCTTTTCTAGATGTGAAGCCAGTTCCACATCCCCCTCGTATTTTGCGACTCTGATTTTACCCTTTGTTACTGTCCCGGTCTTATCGAAGACGAACACCTGAACCTCCTTAAGCCTTTCTAATGCCTCACCGTTCCTGACGACGATACCCTTCTTTATCAACTTCCTTAGCCCAACGATTATAGCCATGGGAGTTGCGAGACCGAAACCACAAGGACATGCTGAGGCCAGAACCGCGACCGTTATTAGTACGGAAAAATAGAGGGGAAAATGTAATACGAAAAACCAAACTGCAAAAGCTATTACTGAGACCGCGATAATCGTGGGCACAAAAACGGCTGAGATCTTGTCAACTAACTGTTGTATTGGTAGTCTTGTGGTTTCAGCCTCTCTTATAGCCTCTACTACTTGGGACAAGTAAGTCCTCTCTCCGGTCCTCGTTACGAAGACCTTTAGGTACCCCGAATTGAGGATCGAACCACCGATTACGGGGTCTCCTTTGATTTTTCTTGTAGGTACTGACTCTCCAGTGTATATCGACTCGTCAACGTAGCCTTCTCCTTCGTCGACTACTCCGTCAGCGGGTATAACTTCACCGCTTTTCACGATTACTACGTCGTTTACCTTCAGTTCCGAGGCGTTTACCTCTATTATTCCAGAGTCTGTTATTTTCTTCGCCTTTACGTTAATGAGTGAGAGGACTTGTTCGCTAGCTCTTTCCTTTAAATAAGCCTCTAGTGTCTTACCTACTAAAATAAACGTAATAAGTAGGGAGGAGGCTGAGAAAAAGGGGTTAGAGAGTGAAAATAGGCTGTAGAACCATGCTATATTAGACGAAAGTGAGACCAGAACGTCCATATTAGTGGTCTTGTTTCTTAGGGCTCTGATCATTCCTTTGTGAAACCTTAGACCAGAGTAGAACTGGACTGGGATCGAGAAGATTAATTGCAGGAGTGGAGAGGCTGATAATAATACTAACGAAGTGAAAATTGAAGAAACCACTAGTCTGGTCAACAAGTCTTTAAAATCGGATTTTCTGCTTTGCTTTAAGTCTGTAATTTCTGCCTTGTACCCTCTCTTTTTGAGCTCCTCTACGATGGTTTGAGGTGAAGTAGTCATTGGGTTTATTTCGACAAGGAGATTGTCTCTCCCAGATCTAACGCTGATTACTCCATCGAGGTTTTCTACTATCTCTTTGACTTTCCGTATTTCCTCCTCACTTACGTCCAGGCTCATGTTAAATTTTTGTGTTATTACATCATATCCGGCTTTTCTAACGGCGTTTATAACGTCCTTTAGCTTCGCTCCTTCAATAACTATTTTTGCCTCACCCGAAGCTAGATTAACGTTAACCTCCTCAACACCTGGCACTCCTTTAATAGCTTTTGATACTGTAGATGCACACGTCGAACAGTGCATCCCTACAATTTTCAGCTCTTCTTGTTTCTTTATCCTGAGTTCCATTCAAGGCATTCCCTGCGGGCCTTCTTTTAAGTACTTATCGGGGTCTTTTTCAAACGCTTTCTTGCAGCCGTTACTACAGAAGTAATATACTGTTCCTTTGTACATCGTCTTATAGGGAGTTGTGTCATCTACTTCCATACCGCATACGGGACATATATGCGTCATAATCTATAAATCCACAGGGGAAATTTTTAACCTAACGTTTACAACGTAAAATTGTATACGTTATCGTGTAGCTTTTTGTAAAAAAGTGTCTTGTAACACGGTCAATATAAAGACAAAGTATATTATCATCGCGGATTTAAGTTACATTATGGAAAGGAGTAAACTCTCTCAGTTAGAATACAAAGTGCTCCAAATGCTTAGAGAAGACGGGAGGAGGAGTGCCAGTAGTATAGCCAAGGAATTAAGCGTAAGTAGGGCTACCGTTGCGAAGGTGATTAAATCGTTAAAGGATAAGGGCGTTAAGTTTACAGTGGATTATCAGGAAGAGGGAGAACTGATACTATTTTTAATTTCTCGTCAGTGCATAGAAGGAAGTGCGGAGTGTTATAAACTCATAGACGGTAAATACATTTCGCTAGTAAGGGGAAAACTACATGAAATAGAGGAGATTCTGAGTAAAGTTGAGGACGAGAAGGAATACTTTATTTCAACCCAGAAGGTGAATACGGTGACAGTTATAAGAGGCGAGCTTCGTTGTGACTACTGTGGGGGAGAGATAAGGGGTGATCCCATCACTTTTAAGTTAGGTAAGAGGATATACTATACGTGCTGTAGGACTTGCGAAAAAGAACTTAGGAAGAGGTTAAGTAAAACAAACGGTTAAAAGGTAGGGGGACTACTCTAGTATTTACCCGTGGTGTAGCTTACTTTCTTTAATTGTTTCTAATCCCGCCAGACGAATATCCCTTTTAAATGGATCATACAATATTTATGCTCAACTCGCTAGAACTAGTCGAGGGATAAATCCTATCTTCTCATCCGAATCTCATTATCACTTCCGCCCTCATGAGCAGAGCCAGTCATTAGCTGGGAGGTGGTAAAAAGAAAACTTATGGATGATATTTTATAAACATAACCCACAGTAAGGCGTTGGAAGTGATTAAAAAGTATTTAAGATTACATAGCGGAAATGTTATAGTATATGGAATTGGTTCTAACGGGGTTCACCTCTGATGGTAGGGTATTCAGAAAAGTATATTATGACAAAGAGGGGAACAGGCTGATAGAAATTCTCATGAACGATAAGGTGATTGTTAAGGTCGGCGATTTAGTATATGAGGGTGTAGATTACCTGAAGCCTTTAGGTTTAAAAGCTGAGTGTGAGAGGACTGATGTATTGGATCTCTTTATAAGGAATAAGAACGAAAAGGTCAAGTTTGCTTACTACTTGCATAAGGAAGACATGTTAGTACCTTTCGTAGGTGAAGCTGAGTTGGATAGGATCGCCCAGAAGATCGTGGATAGATACATTTTGGAAATTTTGGGGAAAAGTGAAAGCAGTTGAACTAGTTGACTACTTGAAGAGTCAAAGATTCTTTAGCAAACAGTTTCACTTTAATTCTTCGAATATCTTTTCGAAAGCTTTTACTTCCCTTAAGGGTCTTCCACTTCCGCCTCTTTCGGCTGCAAGTATTTCAGCCACGATGCTCAGAGCGATTTCCTTATCGCTTTTAGCCCCTATGTCTAATCCTGCAGGTATTCTCAGCTTTTTGAGCTGTTCTATACTTATTCCGGCTTGTATAAGCCTTTTCATGATGACCTTAGACCTTTTTATGCTCATAACGACCGCTATCTCTTTAGCCCCTCCTAAAATGGATTTCATTATCGCCCAAGTGTCGTAAACATGTTTTGTAGCTACTATGACGTATTTGTCCTTAACTACTTCGTCCGGTACTCTGAAAGAGTCTCCTTTTATTACCTCATCAGCCTCGTAAGATACATCATCAGCAAAGGGATCTACTACGGTCACTTTATACCCTAAGTCCTTTAAATAGCGGGATAGAATGGGGGCTATGTTTATGCTTTTTCCTACACATTTTGTCTTGTCCACTTTTACGCTATCTCTATCACAAAAGACCGGTTCTTCGATTTCAGCTTCTCTACTTGAAGTGAATATGACTATGTCCATAAGACGATATACGAAAAGAAAAATAAAAAGGATAATTAAAATACCTTATATGTACTAATAAAGAATCCTTTCAGTCTTCTCCGTAAATTTCCTTAATCTGAGCAGTTACTTTGTCTAGTGCTGTCTTCTTCTCTTTGTACTCTTTGAGCAGCTCTAATAATTTCTTACCCTTATCAGTGAGGTAATACAGACCGTCCTTTGAGGTTATTAGGTCTTTCTCTACGAGCCTGTTTATATAGTTGTTTGTTAATTCATAGCTTAGATTAGCTTTGTACATTAACCAAGTCTTCTTTGCACCGTTCTCGCATTGAGATAGTATATCATGTATAATTTCGTACCTTGTCCTCTTTTTTCTTCCCATTACAGTTTCTGTCATCAACATGTAATAGGATAAGAAACTTAAAAATTTTACTTCTATTTTGTTAGAGTTATAAGGGTGATATCAAAGATACTATCTCAATCTCAATCTCGTTATATACAAAAACAGTATAAGAAAAGTCTCATTGATACTGAAGTTTCCTCCAAAATTATGCTCAATATACTGAAAAATCTGACTAAATATTTCCGATCATTCATAATTCTCTTTAAACTTGGTAAAGAGGAGCCACGAGGCGTAAGAAGCTGATTTTACAGAACTTATAGTAGGAAAAAGATTCCATTCGACCTCTCCATGGGCTAAAAGGTTCCTCACGTTAATGGAAAGACGAAAAGTCAAACTAAGCTTCTCGTCCATAAACTTCTCAGCCCATGACAGCAAAGAACCTTGTGAGAAAGGAAAGGTCTCACCGTTAACTTTAACCTTGTACCTGCTCCAGCCCTTCCTCCGTATGTATAATTTTAACTTTCTGTAGTCTAACCCCTTTACTTTTACCTTCTTGTCCTTGTACTTTATAGTAACTCCACCGGACAAGTACTCAGAGTAAAGTGCTCTTAAACTCATCTCTAGAATTAGGTAAATTTCTAACGTGGCTACCTCGTTTATTCCTAAGGATATTAGTTTAAGAGCGTCCGACTGGATCTTTTTCACCTTTTCTGGTAGATCCTCCTTTAATTCCCCTTCACCGAGTATTACATATGGTACGTTGGCTAAGAATACTCCAACAGTATCTTCTATGTTTTCAACCTTAATCTTTTCATTTCTTATGATTACATAACCATCATCGTAATGGATGTTCTTCAGTACTTCCTTTAATAGCTCTTTATCTCCTTTTTTCTCGTACTGAAAAAAGGACTTTATCTCTTTCAGTATTAGCTTTCTTGGATTCAACAATTACTTTAATTGTGATCACCTTTTAAAGATTAAAATGCCCGGAGGAAGAGGAAGAATTGGCCTAATTTTACCCGCAAATAACGCTGCAATGGAGTATGATATGTGGAAAATGGCTCCAGAAGGGGTGACAATTCACTCAACCAGGATGAAGCCCACAAGGGGATGTGAGCCTGAAAACGTTGAGGAGTTCGAAAGGGAATTAAAATATGTTTCTTCTTTACTCGAGGAGGTGTCTGACATTATTGTATACGGTAGAACATACGGGACCCATAAACACGCTGATGTAATCAGGAAGGCAATAAAAAAAGAAGTCATAATACCCGAGGAGGAGGTATACGGATTATTAAAGGAACTTAAAGTGAAGAAAATATGGGTAGGTACTCCGTACGTCAAGGAAAGGACGTTGGAAGAGGTCGAATATTGGAGGTCTAAGGGCTTTGAAGTAATAGGCTACGACGGTTTGGGTAAGGTAAAAGGCGTTGAGATTTCAAACACTCCCGTATTCACGGTGTATAGACTGGTTAAGAGAAATATAGATAGGGTGATTAATGCTGACGCGGTGTACATAGCATGTACTGCTTTGTCTACTTATGAGGCAGTGACTTATTTATATGAAGATCTAGGTATGCCGGTGATATCTGAAAACACAGCTACTATGTGGGGATCATTAAGAAAATTAAGAATAAAAGGGAGAATTCCAGGGATTAACATTTAGAATTATATTATAGTAAAGTTATTTATAATAGTCAGTTACTTTAATAATCAATTCTGAAATTAAGGAGCTTTTACTTACATTTAAATAATTGAATTTAGGATAATAATGTTTATATACAAGAAATTAAACATAGTTAACTAAACGTTTATATACAAGAAATTTAAAAAAAACATATGTTAAATTCCGTTAGACTCACTCTCAATTCGCCTAGATCTGAAATTATGAAAATTTTTACTGATCCTTTTAGACTTAGTGGGGTTATCTCCCACTTTGTAGTTCTTCAGGCTTATAATGATAACCTCGGTAGGTTTGTAAGTCCTTCGCAAGCACTTAAAGATAAAATCCCCAATCTCTACAAAGTCTTATATGTTTTCGGCACTCCTGACACCGGTATTAAAACTCTAATCGGGACATTAAAAGGGCCTGAAATAATTACTGGCGGAGTTCAGTATAAAGGTAAAGACGATGAAAACACTTTTGAACTTTATATGCAAATTATGTCACAAGAGATGACTAATAAGACAGTAGTTACTATTACCACTAATTTAGCTTATAATCCGTCTATAAAACATAAGCTGTTTGGAAAGGAAATAAAAGAACTTAAAAACCAATTTAACTTTCCCGAACATATCGTAAAAGAACACATAGTACCCTACTTAAACTTGACCTACAAACTTGAGGAAGTAGTGTATCGGCTGTCGGAGTAATGCACTCACTTTTTATATCGAGACTGTTAACAGTGAATGAAGTGAAAGGCGAAAGTAAGGGTACAAAAAGGAGATTTCATTTCTATTTACCCGAAGAGAAGATTGTCCAATACATTGCAAAGATCATAGAGGTTATTCTACTTGTAGCTATAGGAATAGTTATAGTGTACACAGTAATAGACATTTTCTTGTTAATTCCTTCAGGCCTGCTGAGCGAGATATTCGGACTAGTCGGTAACGCGTTTCTTGTTGTAGTGCTTCTTGAGCTATTTCAAAGTATAGTAGACTTTGGAAAAGGGAGAGGGAGGAGTGTAGTATACGTTATGGACGCTACCATGAGCTTCGTCCTAAGGGAGGTCATCATCGAATTAATCAACGGAGTGAGCAGCATGTCTGATCTTTTATACTTGGCCTCCATAATCCTGCTCGTAGCACTCAGTAGGTTCCTGATCTCCTTCAGGCTCACGAAAAAAGGGCGTAAACATTAGGTGCAGTTTTCCGTTTTTGTTAAATTATATTAAAAAGCTTTAATTTAATCACCACAATGTTAATGATTATGATAGACGTAAATGACTTCCAACCCGTATTGAGGATGGGCATTACGATAGATGAAGAGGCATATATTGCGAGGAAACTTTCCTCAATGATTGACATAAAAAAAGAGAGGATTCTGGACATAGCTCCGGGTAACTGTCTGATCCCTATTTATCTTTCCTTAGAACTTAATAAGGAGATAAGCGGAGTTGACGACTGGAAGTATTTCAAGAAGGATGAGGCTGAGAGATTAATAAGAAAGTATGGTGCCAGAGTGAATTTGTTTTATGGTCTCCCTCAAATTCCCTTTAAGGATAATAGTTTCTCTCTAGCTTACAGCGTAATGTACTTTTACAACCTAAAAAGAGAGATAATGAAAGTACTTGTTTCTGAGATAAGGAGAGTTCTTGAAGGTAAAGGTACTGTTCTAATAGTAGATCCTATAATGACTAGAGGGAAGATAAGAAAGGAGATGGAAGAGGGGAAATTTAAACTTGTAGAATATACTGAAGCAAATGCGTTATCTTTTAGTAAGTGGGAAAAAATTAGTTAACTTCGTCACTCCAGCCTATAGTTAAACTTAGATTTAGAGATACCTAAGAGTACTACTCCAACTAGAAGGATGAGTGAAGGAATGTAAAATCTAGGCTCTGGTGCAAGTTGGTTATAGTAAGGTATATAATTAATGGCGGGTGTTACGTCTATCAGGAATATTATTATCGACAGAATAGTAAGGAATAAGCCCGTAATCAGTGTGGTATAAGAATACGTGTACTTTACGAATAGGTTATGCCAGTCTACTTCTCTTGTCTTAACTAAGTAAGCTCCGTTCTTCATGAAAGTAAGGGAGTAATCCTTTCCGATCATGGCGAAACCGTTCATGCGGCCGAAACCTAATTCCCTTGCTTCCTCATTACCCTTCTTGACGTTGAACTTTATTATCTCAGCCCACTCCTTTGGATTCTCCACGTTCTTACTTTCTATCACATTTCCTTGGTCGTCAAATTTGATATGTCCAACATAGCCCTTGAAAGTCATGTTAAACACCTCCGCTATTCTCGATTGCGAATTTTATTACATAGTCCCAGTTAGTCTCCTTAGCCCTTACAAAATATACCATGTCCTTAATTACCACAAGCCCTAAATCATCGACTATCGTGGCATATCCTAATAAGGGGTCTAATAGCTTAAGTCTCTTAGCCTCTTCTTTTCCTATTTCCATGTTTTCCATAAGTATCTTAGCTAACTTAGATAAGTCCACTTTAGTGATGTCCATTCCATAAATCTTCTCCAAGTGTTCACCGCTAAAACGGTAAACTGACAATAAACCATGTGTTTTTTGGAAAGTAACTTGTGACACCTATTAATATTTTGAATTGTTGAGTATTTTTTCTTAAAATATTGAGAAACAAAGGAGAAATGGGATTGTCTCTTTCTTATCCCAAAAGTAGAATTCTAGATAATGCTTCTTTAAACCACTCTAACTTATCAGGATCTAGGTATTTTGTCCTTTCATCATGAGGGAATACGAAAGCTTTTTTGAAAACTCCTTCCTCATATATCAATTCTAAAACTTGATCTTCTACAAGGGATATATTTTCTGATGGTATCATGTTAACAATTAAGACTCTGACACCGTCATTCCACTTCTTTGCATATTCTATAGTTTCGGAAAGTCTGGTCATGTCCGTCAGGAACACATTAACGTTTTCAGTCGTTATATTGTCTTGAAACTTTATTGAATCAGTCTGTGGGTCAATGTTTGTGAGCAAGTCTGAAATAAGTATATTCCAAATAGAGCTATTATATATAATTCGTAACTTATCCTCGTCTATTCCAAGAAAAGAATCAGAGTACAAGTACTTGTTTATATTAAAATAGTCCACAATATCGAACTCATTGTTTACAAGAACTCTAACTGTCTGGAAGGGATCTAGCTCTTCTATCAGAAAAGGGATCTCTAACGACTTTAAATAATATGCAGTAAGAACTGTGAACGTTGACTTTCCTATCTTGCTTATGGAGCTCAAGAATCGTACTCTCTTTTTCATATGATATGTCTTTATAACTTAACCAAAAATAAGTATTAACTTCAATATAACACAGATTCAGATGTCTTCATATACTTTTTCCTCTTTATCAAAAATTATTCTTTGTCAGAAAAGAAAAATTATAATTGTAGTCTTTTTATTGAAATAAAATATTTCATGAAGCTAATTAAACTTTAAATAAAAGGCTAATCTTCTGGTCGTATTAACCCTCTGGACTATGTGTGTTTTAGGAAAAAGTTTTAGTAACTATGTTAAGAGATATCATTGATGGCTAAATCAAAGAAGAGTAAAAAGGAGAGTAAGCTCATATACATACCTTTCATCATATTCGTAGTAATACTAGCTTTTCTAATAATCTTACCTTCCATAAAGCCTCCTACAACCCAGGCAAGCGAATCATTTCCATTCCTACATTTTGTTAAGGTCTCAAATCAGGACTATGCGTCATCACCGAATATTGTCGATGTTTATTTAGTCTCTTGGGAGGGATGTCCTTACGGAGCTTCCCAGTCATGGCCATTGTATCTAGCCTTAAGCCACTACGGTAAAATTAACGTTACCCCAATATGGTCTGATCCAGAACCATTGCCCTCACCTACTGGAGGTGTATCAACACCTATGCAAGTACCGGGCTTATTATTTCAGACTTTTATACCTAATGGAAGTGTACATTTTCATTTCTTCTACATGATAGGAAGGATGTTTACTAACAATGATAGTATTAGCCTGACAAACGGTACTATAGTCCCCTACTCTGGTGATTCCATAGTAACTTTAGAACAACAAGAACTCCAAAAGGATGTACCTAATTGGGTCTATAACTTGATAGTTAAATATGAGCTGAACACACCATTTGGGCAGTACCCTAATTTAGCTGATGCTGGAAATCCTCCCCATATACCTACAGCAATATTAATAACGGGACCCAACGGTACTTGGATGATAATTGGATATGACCAAACGTTGAACTCGGTAGCTCCTTATTACTTCGCTACTTCGGGTTATACTCCACAAGAACTTTATGGAAATATTTCGAAAGGAGTAATACCTAAGGTTAACGTCACCTCTAACCCTTATGCATATGCTCAGTTAGAAACAACGTCTTACATACAAGAAGAAGCGCAACAAATATTGAACGTAATAAAAGAAGCTATGTAAGGTTGTGTTTTTTAAGACCCATTATTTTTGCAGTTTTAAAAACATCTGTAGTTGACTAAAAATTCTACAGCAGGAATTCCCTGAACCACCCTTTCGTTATTTTATTCCATAGTTCCACCTTATCCTTTAGCTCACATTCAGTGCATAATAATGGGTCTTGCCCTTTACTTTTGTAGTACCAGAAAGATATAGGGTCTACTATGCTTATTGATTCCTTGGTGACGTTCTTTACTAACTGGATGTCATATAATAAGTTTTCGAGTTCAAACACTTCCTTTACGTATTTTGCACCTATACCTTTGGATATCACACTGTTAACGAAGTTGCTCACCAGCTTGTCGAAGGCTGAGTATTCAATGCTAAAGTCCCTTTGGGCGGCTAAAAAAGACGAGAGTAGGTATGCGTTAATAGTAAACTTTCCTTGCTCATGGTAATCCAGTAAGTCGAAGCCTCCTAATCTTACGAATTGCTGGCCGTCGTGGACAAAGTAACCTACATACAGTCCATTCTTTTTATTCTTAAAGTAATCGAGAAATTCAAGGGGTATAGGTTTAAGCCCTCCCTTAGAATTGGAAGTGAAGAATTTACCCCTCCTTTTAGGGATTTTCTTACCCATGAACTCTCCCTCACCAATATCTCCTTGATCTACGAACATGGCTGTAAAGAATGTGAAATTGTCAAGCGACGACAATGGGTTCCCCTTTTGAAGGTCGAACTTAATCGTGCTTAAAACGTAATTTAACGTTTGTAAGTCTGGATTAATAGGTGTTATAGCATCTCCTTTAACGTGTGATAACGACTTCACTATCTTATCCAGTGCTGTAAGGCTGAGGTTTTGCATAACCAGTGAGATCAGTTTCCCGTCACGGCTAAGTAACGGTAAGATATCGAATTCCTCAGGAAGTGTCCTCATCTGCTCTATTAGAAACTTAATGTCCTCCTTCTTGGGTTTGGGTTTCTCCCTCTTAACCTCCCTTTGTCTTGACGTCCTTTTCTCTACACAACCTGGGAATGACGCCGAATTTGCGATATTTAACTCGTCTATTTGAGTTTGTAAGTAATCGGAGAGTTGACTTAACAAGTCTAAAACGGCTCGATGTATCGTGGACTTATCAAAAGTCTCTCTGAGTTTCTTCACGTCTTCATCCTTACAAACATAAGCTAATACAGAAAATTCATCTTCCTTATCTAACATTATGGGAATGTTATTTGGAGTTGTCACCACTACGATTGAGCCTGGCTGTGTGTGCTCAAGTAGGTAAGCGAGTAGGTCATAGGCTTTCATTTTACCCTTCTATTCTATGGTGGAATAACAATTAATACGTTTTAGCCAAAGATATTGAGGTTTTGGAAACCCTTGAATATTATGTAACCTAGAACAAATGTCATGGCAATTACCATTACATAGCCCGTTACTGGTTCCTGAGATAAGGGATAAGGAGAAGGCGGAATATTGTAGAAGGGGTAGGATATTACCAAGATAACGGCTAGAGTTGTATCCCCTAACATCCACAAGACCAACAAAAGTAGCTTTTCGATTAACCTCATATTCTTAACACCCATACCGAGTAGTACTCCTCCAAAAAACATCGATAATTCGTCAAGGGCTCTAAACGGAATTTCTGCACCTCCTAAAACATAGAGTTGAGGAAAATGCCATAACACCACTAAGAGAGACCCTAGGTAGCCCAATAATGAAGTTCTGAACTTATTACCCCAATAGTAATACCCGATAAGTGAACCTGCGAACACTAAGGCATAATGTGATGCCATAAATACAAATTCTTCATTAAACATTAACTCTTCCGCTAACGGGTTAATGAATGTCAAGGTTAACACAATAGAGACTATTAGAGGTCTCTTATCATTGATCTGTAATTTCTTCATAACTTTATTTTTTGAAACTGTAAATAAAAGGCTTTTTTACTCTGGTTAGAGTAGGATAAGTATGAAAGCTATAACGATAAAGCCTAATATTATAGGAGTAGAAGTGAGAGACGTCGTTGTAAAAGAGACTTTAGGTAGAGGTCAAGCGTTGATCAAAACAGTGATGACGGGGATATGTGGGACTGATAGGGGAATAGTAAGCGGAAAGATCTCATTTGCTTATCCACCTGAAGGTTTCTCGTTTTTAATCTTAGGGCATGAGGGTTTAGGTAGAGTTGAGGAGATAGGAGACGGTGTAACTACATTGAAAAAGGGGGACTATGTAGTACCGGTAGTTAGAAGAGGGTGTGGTCAATGCTTGAACTGTAAAATAGGAAGGCAGGATTTTTGCGAAACGGGAAAGTTTGTCGAGGCTGGAATAAGAGGAAAGCATGGATTCATGAGGGAGTTGTTTGTAGACGACGAGAAGTATCTGGTCAAAGTTCCAGAAGAGGTCAAAGATGTAGCTGTCCTCACGGAGCCCTTGTCTAACGTGGTGAAAGCCACGGAAGAGCTTCTCTTAGTCCAGAGAAGAATGATATGGACTTGTGAGGACTCGACTTTTGAGTGTAGAAACGCCTATATAGTAGGAACCGGTCCAATAGGGACGTTTTTCGCCATGACTTTGAGGACTCTAGGTTTTCAAGTCTATTTGCTTAACAAGAGGGAACCAAGCGAGACGGAAAGATACATCTCGGAGAAAATAGGGGCAGAGTTTTACGACACGAAATTAGGTATCGATAAATTACCCGATGCAGACCTCATAGTAGATACGAGCGGAGTTCCTGAAGCCTTCCTTCCGCTTATGAAAAAGATGAGACATAATTCAGCTCTAATCCTCTTCGGGACTATGGAAGGTGAAAAAGCGGAGATGATGTCAGACCTGGTGACCGAGATCGTGGAAAAGAACATACTGATAATTGGCAGTGTTAACGCCAGTAAAAAGGACTTCCAAGGTGCGTTGAATTACCTTTCCGTATGGAAGTACCGTTATGGGGATGTTCTGAACCGTATGATAACCAGTAAAGTTGAAGTGGAGGAAGCACCTGAAGTTTTATCTAAAAAAGTAAAGGGAGAAATAAAGACTGTGATTAAATGGTCTTAACATAGTTTCTTAGAACTCCTATTCCAGTGACCTCTACCTCTATGACGTCTCCTTCTTGTAAGTATTTTTTACCTGAGAACTCAGCTACTCCAGCAGGAGTGCCTGTAGTTATTACATCTCCAGGCTCTAGAGTTATTCCCTTGCTCAAGTAGGCTATCATATCCTCTACACTGAAGATCATGTCCCTAGTAGTGCCATCCTGAACTATAGTTCCATTTAACCTCGTTATTATTCTGAGTGAGTAAAAGTCTTTTATTTCGTCCTTTGTAACTATCCATGGTCCTACCGGTAAACCTGTATCGAGGCTTTTTCCCATAACCCAGTTCAGTCCATAAGGGTGTACTTCGGGAAACTGGTAATCCCTAAAACTTACGTCATTAACAACCGTAAAACCGAAAACATAATCCATGGCATCTTCTTTTCTTACGTTCTTAGCCCTCTTTCCTATTACAATACCTATCTCACCTTCATAGTCAGTCCTCTTTAACTCCTTAGGGATCAAAATATGATCCTCAGGACCGATTATAGCATTCGAAAATTTTGTAAAGAAATAAGGAAAGGGTGGAGGGTTCATGAGAGTCTCTGAGGAATGAGACTTAAAATTTACAGCCGGTAGAAACACTTTCTTAGGGGATATGGGTGGTAAGAGTTTTTTAACCTCAGTCTCTTTCAGCGGTAATCTCTCGACTATGTCGAAGGCTTTGATAACGTTATTAATGTTATTGAATACACACTCCATCCCTTCTTTTTCGAATTCGAAGAATTTACCTCCTTTATTGACTACAACTACTTTTCTTCCGTCTTCCAATTGAGCGAAGCCTAATTTCATGTTTATTATAAAGTCGTGATCAAATTAAATTTGTGCTCATCATCAATGACGAGATAGAAGTAAACAAGGATGAGAGAGTAATCCTTTTAGGTAAGAATGGTAGTGGGAAGACAACGCTTATAAAAAGGGCTCTGTGTCTTGGAGAACCAATTAAAGTGACTATTGACGGAGAAGACTTCTGTAAAAAGAGAGATTACTCTTTGCTCTCTGCAGTCTTTCAGGAGCCCTCTACACAGATTCTCGGACTCACTTGTGAAGATGAGTTAAAACTTCAGTCCTTGTTTCATGATGTCGACTTTTCAATCCCGCAGAGGATCATGGGTGAGTATTTTAACGTTAACTTCTATAAGTTGTCGGACGGGTATAAGAAGAGGTTCGTCATCTCTACAGTCCTAGCTTCAAGACCTAAGCACATAATGTTAGACGAGCCCTTCGCCAACCTCGATAAGTACGCAATTCCCTTAGTTAAGGAAGCTATCCCAAAAGGGAGCTTGATCACGGAGCATAGAGTAAAAGAGGTAAGGGACTGGGGTGACAGATTTTATTTACTCACTAAGAAAGGGGTTAAAGAGATAAATAGGGATAAACTCTACGACGAGAGGTTTCTGAAGGAGAACGGGTTGAGAGGCTTTAGCTTACAGACGATCCAAACACCTTTAGGTAAAGTGATATTCGAACAAGATTGGATCAAGGTGAGAGAAGGTGAGGTATTTTGCATCGTAGGTAGAAACGGGATAGGTAAGACTACGATGTTGAAGAGTCTTGTTGGGAAAATCTACTTAGTTTTTCAGAACCCCGACTTGCAGTTCTTTAACCCTACTGTGAGGGATGAAGTTAAAGACGAGAAAGTTCTGAAATTATTTAAATTGGACGAGATTGCGGATAAGAGCCCTTTCCCGTTGAGTTACGGTCAGAAAATGAGGGTCCTAATTGCTTCAGCTTTCGCTTCTCCTTATAAGGTGATCGGTCTTGATGAGCCCAGTGTAGGTATGGATGGCGATGCGCTTATGAGTTTTTATGATATGATTAAGACGTTGAAGGAACAGGGAAGAGGTATAATAATAGCAACTCACGACGAAGATCTTATATCAATATGTGATACGGTGGTAGATTTAGAGGAAAGGCGACGCTTAAAACAAACGTGATAATCCCTAGTAAGATAAAGAGTAAATCTAAGGAAGTTGGTCTTAGGTTTAATCTCCCCCTATATTCTCCGTAGAGTTTTATAGTATAGGCTACGTACAAGTCTTCAGCTACCTTTACCATTTGGACGACTAAGGGCAGAAGGAGCTTAGAAGGTTTGAGACCTATCTTTCTTGCTTTTGCATTAAACACTATCTGAGATACGATCTCATTAAAGAGAGGAAAATAAGCTAAACCTACTACTAACGGGACCCCTTTCTCTTTCAGTATATTGAGGACTGTGCGGTAGTCTACATACTCCGACATTAGGAAGTACAAGTTTAAGTAAGTAAGTGCCCTTACGGTGAATATGTATAAGTTGAGTTTATGAAATTCCGAGAGAAGGAGAAAGGATAGGAGAGAGATCAAGACCTCGATCAAGACTACATTTCTCTTTCTAAAGAGCAAAGCCAGAGTTATTAATAACGGTAAAATGGAATTGGATAGAGAAGAGGAAAGGGCTACGGTTACCAAGAAGGTGAGTGAGTAAAAGAATGACGCTTTTGTGATCTTTACCAAGTTAGGTCACTCTTAAGGAGTGCGGCCGCCGGGATTTGAACCCGGGACCTCCTGCGTCTCCTGCGAGCTCGTGGCAGGCAGGCGTCCTAATCCAGGCTAGACTACGGCCGCACTGTGAGTTATTACTTATACTATCACTTATTAAAAATTTTCTCGTTAGCAATTACATTTGAAGTATAACTCTGCAGAAAACGTATTGCATATTCATTATACGTACTTTTATACCACTAGCTAAGGTAAAAGTGTCGTTAGAGAATCGGTTTTCTTTTCATTCTATTGTGGCTGTGTCCTTCTCCCTTAAACCTCTCTTCTTCCCAGACGTTACCTCTTTCATGATATCCTCTTTCCTCCCAAAAGCCGTCCTGATATTCTGATGTAAAGTGAATAGCAGTTAACCATTTAGCACTTTTCCACGCGTAAAGGTGGGGTATGAAGGGACGTGCAGGAAATCCTGACTTTTTATCTAAGGGTTTTCCGTTCATCTTCAACGCTATTATTGTGTCCTCTGACAAAGCGTCCTCAATTGGGACTACAGAAGTGTATCCATCTAATGAGTAGAACATTACCCATTTTGCAGCGTCCTTCACCTTAGCTAAGGATGCTATCGTTTTCATCTTTATCCCTTCCCATTTTACACCAGCTACACTCCATCCAGTAACACAGTGGAAGTCCCTTATGTATTCTGTATCTATCATCTTCAGCAGTTCCTCATAAGTGAACTCCAACTTATTCTCTACTTCTCCTAATATCTTTAGTCTGTAACTCTGTACGTCAACTTCTGGAACTCCTAATGCGGCATAGTATATGAATTTTTTAACGTATCTCTGACCAGGTGGAATCTGTTCTTGCACTAGTAAAAGTAAAGTGAGTGACTTAATAAAGTGGTGTTAAAATGATGCTAATACTCTGTATTTAGCCATTGTCTGGGCTTTGGAATAACAATTAAGAAGTTGGTTCACCGAAGTAGACCACCTGAAGTTCTCCTCCACCCTTCTTATACTATTCTCTCTGACCTTATCCCAAAAGTCAACACTTTCTGGTTTGTATATTAAGTTAGGGTTGTTAAGTATACTTGTATCTTTCTTCTCGGTAGCTATTGATAGTAGGAGAGACGTAGTGAGGGCTCTACCTAGCTCCCATATGTTTTCTGGCTCTACTAAAAACCCGGTTCCGTTTTCGCTGTCCCCCCTTATGTCTACTACGGTCTCTCTCAGCCCTCCTACAGCATATGCTACGACCGGTACTCCTAAAGCCATGGCTTCCACGGAGACTAAACCGAACGGCTCCCATCTGGACGGTATCGCGAAGACAGATGCTGCATAGAAGAACAGTTTATAAATATCATTAGGTAAGGACGTAGACACTATAATCCTAATATTTCCTCCTATTTCTGAAGCCTTATTGATTACGTCTTGAAGTAACCCATAATCTCCTGAAGGCAGCCCCAATATGATCAGTTTAGCATTGGGAATTACATTAAGTGTCTCCCTGAATGCTCTTATCAATAAATCTACTCCCTTCTGGTAAACCATCCTTCCCGCAAAGAGCACTAAAGGTCCGTCATCGACTCTGGCATAAGTCCAGTCGTCTTTGATCCCTATCCTGAAGCGATTATTCCAAAGCATATTCCCCGTTACATAATCCTCTGGTATAATCCTCAATCTCTCCAGTTCCTCATAAAGTCTCCTCCTTACGATATTCCTATCCGTGGTGTTGAACCTAGCTTTAGCGTATTCTATCGCCTCGTTTATGTTCCACTCAGTACCGTTGTATGTTACACAGCTCTTATTCTCTATCCAATTCCCTATGAAGTTATAAACGTCGTAAGTTAGGTAACTCTTACTTACGGTCGCTATCATATCCGCTTCATAGGCTCCAAACTTTTCTATGAAACCCGAGGACAGTTCGTCCCATACTTGTCTCGTAGTGTATAGTTCGTGTTTTATTACTTTCCATATGTAATGCGGGCAATTCATCAGACCTGCCCAGTCCTCCGATGCGTAATGCCAAGGAAATCCTACCTTGTTAATTAAATGAATTGTGTACACTAAAGGTACTATAATTCTCCTTGTTTCAAATACTTGTTTTGCCCCTACTCCTGCTAAAACTGAGTGCCAATCATGGACGTGAATAATTGACGGGACGTTTGAGGGTATAGAGAACTCCGAATATTTCATTACACCTCTTGCTAATAGAGCAGCCTTCTCGGTAATGTTTGCGTAAATGTTCCAATTGTCCATTAAGACCCCGGTATTGTAGTCTAGCCCCTTTACTAGGATCACGTTAAACCCGTCAAGTTTTCCTTCTTCAAATCCCAACTTATAGTGATATCTACTTCCGTCAAGTCCAACTCTGTCTCCTTCTGCGACTAAAGGTAACTCCCTGAGAGAAAGAAACTCCCTTAATTTAGGGTCTAAATGCCTCCCGTGACTGGGCATAATCACCGTTACTCTGTAACCCTTCTCTGCCAAGTTCTTGCTTAGATTATAAACTACTGGACCAAGACCTCCTAAACTAGCCACCTTTGTGAGTTCGGTAGAAATCATCCAAATGCTCTTGATTTCGTCGGGCATCCAAAGTGATTCATATCTTCTCATTTAGACCACTCCTTAACATACTTCTCAAATTCCTTGTATTCGGGGTGATTTTTTAATACCTCGTAAAATTGCCTCAAAGTCCACACTTCTTTTCCCCTTTGCCCATTTACGTTAAATATGAAAGGCTCATTATTTATTCCTAGTTTATTCCTCATTTCTTCTTGGAATAATGTTATAGCGTAAAACTCGTTAATGAATGCATCAATAGGTGAATTGAAAGAATTAAAATAGGAGTGAACCTCAGCGGGCCCACCACTGCCTAAGAACATATAGTAATAATGATCACTAGTAGTGAAGTACCTCCACGCCTTGACATAATCACCGCCTAACTCTTTAGCTAACATTTCCGTCCTCCTCACCATCTCGTCAAATGCCCATTGCATAATATTTCCTAACCAACTAGACTCGTCTTTGTTTACGTCTGCCCAAGAGACAGTTTGGTCTAAGGGAATTTCGTCGTACACGTTTCGATAGACTTCCCGCGGTAAAACCATCTTAACGCCGGCTCTCGTCAGCTCTCTGGGTAACCAGCGTAGGAAGTCTAGGATCCCGCTTTCTGTCCAGTGATGCTCACCGAACGTCTCATAGTCTACAAAGATCATCCCCGTATCTCCCTCAGACCAGCTTACCCAGTCTGCAAATTTCTTAGCTGTTAAGGGATATTGATCCCAGTTTCTGTTTGAAAATCTAAAGGCAATGTCATCACTTAGTCTGTAGTTCCTCAGAAATAGGGATAGGTTTGTTCCCTTAACCCTATAAACGTGGTTCGGACTTCTCCCTTTCAATAAACTTTCCTTTCCTTCTGTGACTATTGCCTTGAAACCCATCTTCTCCACTTCTTTCGCTATCCTGAAGTTAGTGATCAACTCCGTATTCTCGAAAGTCACCGGGTTTTGGTCAAAGAGGTCTTTTATTAACTCTATGTGCTTTTTCACTTGTTCTCTCCATTCGTCCAAATCTGCCCACAATGACGTGACCGAGTGGTAATAAGTTTGTGAAAGGAACTCGACTTTTCTGGTATAAGAGAGTTGTTGTAGGAGTTCTATTACTTCTCTCCCCCACTTTTCCGCCTGCTCCACGAAAGTGCCAGAGATAGAGTAAAAGAACTTCACGTCGTATCCTTCATTTTCGCCTCTTTCGATTTCCTCAAGGATTATCTTGGTTGCTGGTACGTAACATTTCCTCTTTACCCTCTCAAAGACCTCCTTATTAAGGGAGTCGTCAAAGTACTTCGATAACACTTCACCTCTGTACATTGGATTCCAAAGAAAGTCCTTTTTTATCCTGAAAGGTTGGTGTACTTCAAAGCCTATACTGACGTGCCTCATATATATGTTTTATAAATCATTGTATAAAAATTATTAAGTGATGACAATCAGCATAGAAGATGTAAAGGTAATAATCCCGATAGGAGGAGAAGCGACCAGACTCAGACCTTTGACAGTAGAGACATCAAAAGCTGCAGTTAGGCTTCTGAACAGACCTTTAATTGAGTACACTTTACTGGAACTAGCTCGACAAGGGATAAAGGAGATAATTTTCGGTGTTAGGGGATATGTAAACTATCGTTCCTTGTTCGACTTATATAAGGAAGGAATTGGTTTTTCAGCTAGGTATCACATCAAACCTAGAGTCCACTTCAAGTACCAGCCAAGGGTTGATAGTATAGGAAATGCCGATGCCGTGAGGATAAATCTCGAATACTATGATATTCAAGAGCACTTTTTAGTAGTTCAAGGGGATAACTTATTCAAACTTGACGTTAAAAAGGTTCTCGAGTTCCATGAGAACAAAAACGCGTTCATGACCATTGTGTTAAAGCCTGTTGAAAACGTGGAGGAGTTCGGAGTTGCTGAACTTGAAAGTGACAATAGAATTAAGAGGTTCGTTGAGAAACCTAAAAAAGAAGAAGCACCAAGCAATTTGGCGAATACTGGCTTATACGTCATTAGTCCTGAAATAAGGAAGGTCTTCAAGAGCGAGGAAGTTCAGGAAATGTATAAGATGGGAAAAATGGACTTTGGTAAGGACATAATACCGTACTTGATAAAGAAGGGATATCCCATTTATGGGTATATCACTAATGACTTATGGTTCGATGTAGGTACTCCCGGAAGGTATTTGGATGCGATGCTGACCTTACTGAAGACACTCGATGCTAAAGACATGCACGGGATTAGAATTGATCCCAATAGAAGGATCTTTGTTCAAGGTACGAGTCCAGACTCGAGGAAGAGAAGACTAGCTATTAAGAGGATGTATAAGAAGGGAGAGCTGAAGCTAGAAGGTAACATACTTATAGGGAGACATTGTCAGATAGGTAAGCACACATATATAGAGGAGTCAAGCATTGATAACTTTACAATCATAGGAGAAGGAGTGAAAATAGTAAAGAGCTCATTGATGGACAGATGCTATATCGGAGATTACGCTATAATTGAGAACTCAATTATAGCAAGACATGTAGAGATAAGGTCGTCAAAATCGAGACCTACAAGAATTATAAACAGTGTAATTGCAGAAGACGTAGTAATAGGAGAGGGAAGTGAAATTGTGAATTCCAAGATTTATCCTCATAAGCTTATTAACGCCGAAAGTAAGTTATACGATACAGTGCTCACATGAGGGCTCTTAGCATAGGCAACGGCAAGATACTAGTGAACTTAGATGAGTTCGGTAGGATCATCGATCTTTACTACCCTTATATAGGAATGGAAAATCACACTAACGGTAAACCCGTAAGGCAATATATATTTACAGATAGACTATACCAAGATGTTGAATGGAAGACGAGCCTTTCTTACCTTGACAACACGAACATAGGTGAGGTTAAAGCCGATATAGACAACAAGTTATCTCTCATCGCCTACGATTTCGCTGACCTATACGAGCCTTTATTTTACCGGATTATTAAAGTATACAACAAGTCAGCTGAACCTGTGAAGGCAAAACTACTTTTTCTCTTTGATTTAGACCTTTACTCAAACCCTTACGGAGACACAGCATTCTATGATCCTGAGACGAATGCAATCATCCATTACAAGTCTAAGAGGTATATAGGAATAAAACTTCTGGGAATCATGAAAGACTTCAACGAGTTCACTGTAGGAAAAAATGACATTTTTGAAGATGTAAATGACGGCAACCTGAAAGGAAAGACTATAGAAAACGGAAACGTTCAGTCAGCATTAGCCTTTTCCTTGTCGCTAAATCCTTTAGGTAGCGAAAAAGCTTACTTAACAATAGCTTTCGATAGGACATTACAAGGTTTAAGAAAACTTCTTAAGAGGGTTACATCGACGGAAATTGAGTCCTCGTTCACAAACTCGTATATGTTCTGGAAAAACTGGTTCAACAAGTTTAAGACAAAAGAGATAGATGAAAAGCTTCGAGATTTATTCCAGATAAGTCTATTGGTAATAAAAAATCACATGGATCAGAACGGCTCAATCATAGCCTCTTCAGATTACAGCTTCGTAGGAGTCTATGGTGATTCCTACACATACTGCTGGCCTAGAGATAGTGCAATAGCTGCCCATGCACTGGACTTAGCTGGTTATGGGGATCTTGCTGTTAAACACTATGCGTTTATTTCAAAACTCATAAGTGAGGATGGATTCTTATTCCATAAATATAATCCAGACAGTACGCTAGCAAGTTCATGGCATCCTTGGTTGATGAATGGTAAGAGGATTTATCCAATTCAAGAAGATGAAACGGCTTTACAAGTTTGGGCTATCGCTAAGCACTACGAATATTATAAGGATATAGACGTGCTAGTCTCGATTTACAAGGATTTTGTTAAACCCGCTGTAAGGTTCATGATGAGATATATTGAAGACGGTTTACCGAAGCCCAGTTTCGATTTATGGGAAGAGAGGTATGGAATTCACATCTACACAGTATCAACTGTATTCGGAGCGCTTAAGTCGGCATCAAGGCTAGTAGCAGACATGGGAGATGAGGTGCTCTCAGGAGATATGATAACTATTGCCAGATATATGAAGGAAGAGGCTCTAAAAAGGATGGTTCATAACGACAGGTTTGTAAGGCGTTTGGACGAATACGGGAACAAGGATCTCACAGTAGATGCAAGCATGTATTCTCCTTTCTTCTTCGAAATGGTAGAGCCAGAACATGTAGTTATGAAAAACACAATAAAGATTATTGAGGACTTACTAACGGTTAACGATGGGATCATAAGGTATGAGAACGACTACTACAGAAGGGAGAAATCTCAGCCTAATCCGTGGATAATAACTACCTTATGGGTGGCAGAGTATTACGTTGAAATAGGGGATATTCAGAGGGCTATGAAGTACGTAAAATGGGTAATGGATAGAGCTTTACCAACCGGTTTGCTTCCAGAGCAAGTTTATCCAGACTCTTTGCAGAGTTCGTCTGTAATGCCTCTAGTGTGGTCTCACTCTGAGTTCATAATTACCTTAGATAAACTAATAACTATTAAATAGTAAATTAAAGTGTGTTACCGCCGGAGGAATGCGAAAGGCGAGAATGGCTCTTATCTCTTAGAACTGGAGGATATTCCTCTTCAACCATTTGCGGTATAAACTCAAGGACTTACCACGGGTATCTAGTAGTACCTTTGAACCAACCCCACAAAAGATATGTGATGTTGTCTAAATTTGAGGATTTTTTGATAACCGATGAGGGCGAATTTCCAATAAGTACCAACCATTACGAAGGAACATATTATCCAGACGGATATAGGTACTTAAAGGAGTTCAAGTGGGGCAGGAATTACGTAAGATGGGTTTACGAAGTGAACAACGTTAGGTTGGAAAAGACTTTAATAGCTCATGGATTTGAAAATGCTATAACTATAGAATACAAGGCGACTGATGGGCGAGTTAAAATTTGTCCTCTAATTACCTATCGCAGCCACCATCTTGTAACTCCTAAATCTACATTCTTTGATGTTCACTTTCAAGGACAAAAGGCTAGGGTAGTAAAAGATGGCATTCCCTTTCTGAACTTCCTATTTGAAAGCGGTATCAACGCAGAGATGACCGGATACTGGTACTATAACTTCTTTTACGTCTTAGACTATGAGAGAGGTTCAAACCACAAGGAAGATCTCTTCAACCCATTCTGCGTAACAAGTAAGGATAACACCTTAATAGTTCACGTATACTATGACAAATATGGTTACGAAAAACTAAAGGAAAATCCCTATGACGTTCTAAAGCTCTTAGCAAGTGCCTCAACTGACTTTCTGGTCAAGGGGAAAGAAGGTTGGGCTATCATTGCAGGCTATCACTGGTTTGACGAGTGGGGTAGGGATACATTCATATCCATGGAGGGGATTTTACTCTTAAACGGATTGTATAAACTTGCTGAGGATATAACTACACGGTATCTGAGCCACTCCGAGAGGGGGATGTTACCAAACCACATAACACCCGAAGGTGAACCCATTTACGTCGGTGTTGATATCAGCTTATGGGCGATAAATACAGTTTACAAAATTTACACCTACAGTGGCGATAAGGAATTTATCAGGAGAATTTATCCTAAACTTCAGGAAATAGTCGAATGGTATTCTAAGGGAAACGGGATAGTTTATGTTAAAGATAACTTATTATTTCACAAAGGAGCGCCGAGAACGTGGATGGACGCAAGTTATAACGGTAGGATAGTTACACCGAGAGAAGGTGCTGCAGTGGAAATAAACGCATTATGGTATAACGCGTTAATGGTCATGGACTTTTTTTCTAAACTTCTAGGAGATAAACAAGATTATTATGTAGAAATGGCCGAAAAAGTTAGAAACGCCTTCAACGAGAAGTTTGTAGCAAGTTGGGGTCTTTACGACTATATTGACCAGTATATGATACCGGATAAGTCCATAAGACCTAACCAACTTTTCGCATTATCATTACCCTTCAACGTTTTACCCCCAGAAATGGGCAAGGTAATGCTTGCTACGATTGAGAATGAACTTCTGAGACCCTACGGGCTCAGCACACTTTCCATGAGAGATCCCAGATACAAGCCCATCTATAGAGGAGATAGGGCTAGTAGGGATGAAGCTTATCATAACGGTCCTATATGGCCTTGGTTGATAGGAGCTTATATAGACGCTAAATTAAAAGTCGAGAGTGATCTGATAAAGGCAAAAATGCTCATCGATATCTTTAGACCCCTACTGGATGTGATTAAGGAGAATAACGGATATATTCCTGAGCTATTCGAGGATATACCTCCGTATCTAGCTGGTGGTTGTATAGCCCAAGCGTGGAGTGTAGCTGAAGTTTACAGAGGGTTTAACAAAGTGATTGGCATTTAGGGTACCTTGCTGACTGAAGGTAAGAATTATAAACGGCAAGTTGGAATAGAAAACCATGATAATAAAAACACTCATGCTTCCAGACCCTCCAATAGTTTCCGTAAGGGATAAACTGGTCGAAGCATTTAAGAAAGTTAACACAAGAGGTATAGGAAGAGTTATAGTAACTAATGAATCAATTGAAGGGATTATATCCACTCGTGATTTACTTACTTTCGTTACGGAAAGGTGTGAAGAAGGTTGTGATAGAGGAGATATATTCGCACTTATTGAAAAACAAGTCGCACAAGTTATGACGCCTAGACCCGTTTACGCTTATGAAGATGATGATGTGATGGATGCATTAACATTAATGGTAGCTAGAAACTTCGGAGCCCTCCCAGTTTTAAATCGAGAGAAAAAAGTATCGGGTATTGTAACAGAAAGGGAACTACTCCTAATTTTCCAAGATCTAGACGAGTTATTTCCAGTGAAAAGGTTCATGACCAAAAAAGTGAGTACTGTCTATGAAGACGTCCCGGTGTTTGAAGCTGTAAAATTAATGATCAGGAGAGGGTTCAGGAGATTACCTATGGTTGATGATCAAAATAAAGTTAAGGGTATAATAACCGCGGCGGATGCGCTAAAACTCTTTACTAAAGCTGTGGTTAAGAGTGATCCAGACATGTTCTTCTCAAAGAAAGTCTCACAGGTAGCTACTAAAGATGTTCTAACTATAGACCCAGAGAAATCTATAAATGAAGCCGCAAGTACTATGATCATGAAGAAAGTAGGTTCGCTTCTGGTACTGAAGGAAGATGGCACAGTAGGTGGTATAATTACGGAAAGGGACTTGATAATAGCTTTACATTATCAACTACATATAAGAGGAGAATGATATCTCTTCTGTAACTGATAAACATGGATAAAAAATTACTATGTTATTTCGTAAAATAGTACGATAAAAGTATTGTGAACCAACTTATGCGACCTATGTATAGACAAGTTATTACAATTTAAAATGTTAAACTTACAATGAATGGAATTAAAAATTAATTCTTTGTAACCAATATTTATAATGATGAAGGTGGAAAGAGAAATTAAGATATCACATCCAGTCGATGTCGTGTTGCAGATATTTGCTGACCCAAGCTTCACAATCCCTAGGATATTTCCTAACGTTAATAGAATTAAAGTAGATGGTGAAAAGTTTGAAGCTGAGGGAAAAGTTGCATTATCCTCTTATCATTCAACTGGGAGAGTGTTCCTTGGTTACAATGAAGTGAAGTATGTGTATGATTCTGATAGAGGAGGAGGTGTACTTAAAATAAGTAAAGTTAATGAAAACATGATTAGGATCACGTTAGAGTATGACGGCTCGCTTTTAGCCAGAATAGAATCAATTATAGTTAATTCTAACCTTAACAAGCTGGAAAAGAATATAAACGAGGAGATTAGGTTAGAGAGGATAAAACGTAAAATCTAGTTCCCCTTTCTTATCATATGGAAATAGTTTTCTCTCCGGATGCACCTAAACCGATAGGTCCTTACTCTCAAGCAGTAAAAGTAGGAAATACAGTATATGTCTCTGGACAAATTCCAGTAGATCCCAAATCTGGAGAAGTTGTTAAAGGAGGGATTAAGGAACAAACAAGAGTTGTACTCGAAAACCTGAAGGCTGTCCTAAAGGCTGCAGGATTTGAGTTAAGCGATGTTGTAATGAGTTTCGTGTACTTAAAAGACATGAACATGTTCTCAGACTTCAATTCCGTCTATGCGGAATACTTTAAGGAAAAACCACCTGCTAGAATTACAGTAGAAGTATCAAGGTTACCAAAAGATGTTTTAATAGAAATAGCTGTTATAGGCTCGAAAGGTTAGTTAAGAAAAAATCTTTTTCATTAGTCTTTCTACGTGGGGGCACCCGTATGGGCTTCCGTGCGTACCATGCTCAACGCATGTCGCTGATATAGGTTTACCTTCGAATAATAGTAGAGATGCTTCATCGTCCTCTATTATCTTATAGAATGCCCCCTCAAAGACTACTCTATATGCAACTTCTGCCATGTTTATATTCACCTCTGTTGTCTTCTTTTTAATCTCTATTACTATCAAAAGTCAAATATAAGCTTTTCTATGCATAAGCTTTGGGATTTTTAATTTAAGATTTTCATTGCATAAAGATAAGACAAAAAGATTTTCACTTAATATTATGATTATTTCATTTAAATACGTGATTAGGAAGGTTATTTACAGTCTGCATAGTAATTAGGGTATACGAATCCGTGAGGTTTTCAATATTTGCGGTTCTTCCCCTAACTAAGGTTAGAAGTAAGTTAACTAACCAAACCACTGTAGCTACATCGGCTATGACGGCACCGATAGACGCCACTAATTCGGCTGGTATAAGTGTATGCGATAGAGGGAATATTACAATATTTACAAAAAATAACTTGTAGAAATAGACATGAGTAAACAAATAAAAGACGAGTCTAATCACTTCGACCAAGCTGACTCTTTAAAAGAATGGGGCTTAATAATACTGACATAATACCAAGGGTTCTTATTTAAATGGTATTATTTGTAGGCATATTAAATACATTAACGCGATAATCAGTTAATCATGTTCATACTTTTCACAAAGGATGGAGAATATTACCTCTATTTAGATGGTACTTTGAGAAAGACCCAAGAGAGACCTAAACTAAGAGGGGACGTGATCGGCTATGTTATCAGGTACGAGAACGGTAAAGTTAAGCTAACCTCTACTCCAGTTTACGACTCCTCAAAACTCGACGGTCTGAAAGAGGCGGTGCTTGTAGATCGTATAAAAGAATTTAATGGATATATCTTCCAAACTCCCGATTCTGTAATCCTACACTTCGGGGAGATCAGAGGTAATGCGGTTGAAAATATTCCTTACTTATTAGTTCACGGAGTACCCATACCTAAAGGAGACGTGAAAACCCTGATGAATTACATGGACACTAGTTATGAACTAACCAAGTACATGCTCAGGGAACACAATAACCCTGAAGTAGTAAGGGCTGCGGTAATCGCATTATCCCGCTTAAACAAGTGCAATGAGGCCATACAGCTTTACAATACTTTGACCTCGAAGTTCCCAGAGGAATCTTTAGCAGTAGCTGAGTGCTACGAGAAGGTAGGGGAAGAATTAGAAGCCCTGAAAATCTACTCCTTCTTCTCGGAGAACAAATATAGGGAACTAGAGAAGAAGTTAAGGGAGAGAGCTAACAGCTTAATAGACGAATTTGACAGAACCGGTAACGTTAAAGTGTTATTTGAAGCCTTGAAGGTAATACCGACTTACGATGCTCCAGCCCTTAAACTGGGCTGGTACTTCTTATCCAAGAAAAACTATAAGGAAGCTGTGAAGTATTTCGAAGAAGCAGTCAAGCTAAGAAGGGACTTCAGTAACTTGTTGGCTCTAGCTAACGCTTATGTTAAGAACCAACAGTACGAACAAGCATTGAAAGTGATCGAGGAAGCTGAGAAGTTAAGGAGGAACTCCTCCACGGCTTATCTAAAGGGCTTAGCCTATGAGGCACTTAATTCCCCTTCAAATGCTATGAAGGAATTCTTGTTTGCTTGTAAAGAGGGATTCGTTGAAGCTTGTAGTAAAGTAAAACCTTATATGCTCTACACACCTAGGGACGAGTTCGACCCAAACAGTTGGATAGGGTATGTCCTTTACGGTTACAAAGTAGAAAAGGTAATAGGTACTGGAGGAATGGGTTACGTTCTCCTGGTGGAAAAGGGGATGAGAAAATTTGCTATGAAAGTGGTAAAGAAGGAGTTCCGTTATGACGAGTTACTTTATGAAGTAGCTAAAATGCAAGAGATATCTAAGGGCTCAACTAATTTAGTAAGGATATTTGCAAGTTTTGTAGATGAGAACTTTACAGACTACTACTCATCTCCACCGGCAATAGTTATGGAGTATATGGAAGGAGGGGATCTGAGGGAGATTTTAGTAAATACGGAGTTTTCAACACTAAGGCATTCAAGTAAGTGGAGTCAAATAGTTGCCGTGATCTTTTCGAAAATAGCTGATGCCGTAATCCACATTAATAAAAACGGGTACGTGCATTGCGACATAAAACCATCTAACGTTCTGTTCACTTCAAGACTTCCTAAATACGGGGATGAAGCGCTTGATGTGTTAACTACAGGTAGAGTTGAGCCGAAACTTTCTGATCTCGGGTCGGCAGTGAAATTGGGTCTACCGGTCATTCACTACACACCGTACTATGCTCACCCAATGCAAAGGTTCGGAGGAAAGGCTGAATATAACTTTGACGTGTACTCATTTACTGTCTCACTTTACGTAGCGTTGACAAATAACTTCCCCTTCCCAGAGTGGTTGGAAAGGGAGATAGAGGAAGCAGTGACTGATCCATCTAAAAGAGAAATTGCTCTAAAAGACTTCTACAGCCTAGAACCCAGGTTGGATTACATACCCGAGGAGTTCCGTGATATAATTGAAAACGGCCTTAAGGGAGAACTCTCTATGGAGATGATAAGTAGAGAATTAAAGTACATAGTACGTTATAACTATGGTATAGACCTACAAAGTAGTAATACCACCAGTACTGCCGAAATATGACATGAGGACGGGATTCCTTTTCTTAACATGGTTGAAAAGTTTTGGCTATTTCCTTAATCTTTTGTTAAACTTGTATTAATTAAAAATTTCGATTATTGTAATTTTATTAATATAAAGCTATATAATTTCTTAGATCAAATGTGATATTATGGTGAATTGGATAGAAAGTCTTGACAAACAATTGTTGAACAATAAGGATTTCCGGTGTAGTCGTTTATTTGATTAACTTATTCTTATATGCATCGTTCTAATCGCATAAAGAGCTTAGGTTTGGCTAAGGCTGATTCCCTCCTCGCCATAAAGGCGATAGTTCTCCTTATCGATTCACTCTTACATCTATCATTTGAGGTGCAGTCGAGAGGGTCACAGACTCCCTCCCACTAAGATTTATGATTGCTATAACGTCACGGTCATTTTCATTACTATGATTACACTTAAACCAACGATAATCAACTTCCATCAGCTTTTTCCGCATTTAAGACATGAAATAGAAAAGTACTTTAGGATTGACGTACTGTATTACAAAACCATGTGCTTCTTTGCCTGCCATTCAATCCAACACTACAAACGACGATATTACAGATGTAAACCCGAATCGATGAGGGGGAAACCTTGCCCTTCCAGGGCGGAGAGGAAGTCAGATCAAATACAGCTTATTCCTAAACTCCTTAGGTAGTTTATCAACGTTCTTGATGAGATTCATTAACTTTTCCAACTTTATCTCGTCTGCCCGAGCCTTATAACTTCCTCAACAACCCACCCTACTAACCTTCCTAGCAGCATCCTTCAGGTGAAAGGAGTGAATCCTTGAGAGTATAATCAAGTATTTGTCGTAACGTCGTTGAGCTTTTCCTCATATTTTTTTAAAACTTCCTCGATTTCTTTTTCAGCACTCTGGTAAATTTCTATTATCTTATCTAACTTCTCAGATAACATCGTCCCTCCAGCTCCCTTTCCTCCTTTTTTGGTTTCAACTCCACCCAGAAGTCCTTCTATCTTCTTTACATACTCCCAAGCAAATTTATACGACACATTTACGTTTTTAGCTGCCTCAGCAATACTTCCGGTGCTCCTAATGTTCTCTAGGAGTTTAACCCCACCCTTACCCAAAATCGGTTTACCGTCATCCGTTTCTATCCAGATCTTGAACTTAATCTTCATAAGTCTAAGCCTTCAGGGTATATTAGTTTCATAATATTATCAATTTTTTGCTTAACATCCTCTAAATCCTCCCCTACAACGTTAACATGCCCCATCTTTCTCCTCTTCTTGACTTCACTCTTACCGTACCAGTATACTTTTCCAAATTTCAAAACCTCGTAAGGAACATTGTCGGTCCCAAGGATGTTAACCATTCCACCATAAGAAAGTAGTGTTGTGTCTCCTAAGTCTATTTCGCCTATAGCCCTTATGTGCTGTTCGAATTGAGATACGAAAGCAGCATCAAGTGTGTAATGACCCGTATTGTGGACTCTAGGTGCGAACTCATTAATTAGTATTTCTCCTTTTCTTACAAAGAACTCAATGCCTATAGTCCCTACGTACTCCAGTGAGTCTGCTAATCTCTTTGCGATATCCTTAAAACGATCATCGTTGAATGGTCCGTAATTATAAACTAAAATACCTTTCTCGTTATAGTTAAAAGTAGGAGGGTAAGCCTTGAAATTTCCCTTCTTATCTCTAACCGCTATTATTGATGCCTCATAGTCATAATCTACAAACTCTTCAACTACAAATTTACATTTCATATCTTTTATGAATGAGTATTTTTCCACGTCACCCTTTATGAAATACTGACCCTTTCCGTCGTACCCTCCTCTACTCTGTTTAAGAACACCCACGTTATTGAACTGGTCTTTAAGTATCCTTAACGCCTCTTCCCCATCTTCAGCCACGTAAAATTTGGGGGTCGGTAAGTTATGCTCCTTATAATACGTCTTCTCCTTCCACCTTTCTCTTTTCAGCTCAACAGTGTTTATATTAGGGAAGAGCTTATCCTTCTCTTTAGCGTATTCCAGAGCTTCTTCTTTTACGTGCTCGAACTCAAAAGTCACTACGTCAACTTGGTTGATCATCTCCTTGTATTCTTCGGGCTTGAAACACCTATCTGCCACTCTGCAAGCTGGGGCATTAGGTTCATCCATCACGTAGAAAGTGAAAGGGTACTTCCTCCCTTCTAAGATCATCATCCAACCTAGTTGTCCTCCTCCTAGAATTGCGATCTTCCTTTTATTCAAGTCTTGTATTAAGGACTTCATTTCTCATGTCCTCCATGAACTTCTTTACTTTTTCACCTATATCCGGGTACTTAATACCTAAAATCCTTAAGGCGAGTAATGCGGCGTTTTTAGCTCCACCTATAGCTACCGTAGCCACCGGTACACCGTAGGGCATCTGGACTATCGATAGTAGGGAGTCTAACCCATTGAGGTTTTTAGACGGAATTGGTACTCCGATCACCGGTAAATGAGTTAACGATGCAGTCATACCTGGGAGATGTGCTGCCCCGCCAGCCCCCGCTATTATAATTTCAATACCTCGCTTCTCTGCGGTTTTAGCGAATTCTACCATAAACTCTGGAGTTCTATGAGCAGAGACTACTCTTACCTCGGTTTCTACTCCGAAATTCCTGAGAATTTCAACGGCTTCTTTCATGTATTCCCAATCAGATTTGCTCCCCATAATGACGGCTACTTTTGGCATGGTTATACTTTATCAAGAGGAAATTTAAGCTAAAATGTTAGTTGAAAAAATTTATTTATGGTCATGCAAATACTAATTTTGAATGAACGAAATAACGCTATTACGCAGGGCTGAAGAGCTTATTCTAATGCTTTCCAAAAACGATTTCTTGGAGAGCTTAGGCTTTCAAGTAGAAGATAATGAGACATTTGAGACTTCAGTTCTTAGTGTGAAGATAAAGGGTGAAATAATAAAGAAGATTGAGGAAAACTCAGTGTCAATTCTCCTTCACACAAAACTGGGGTCTTGCAAAATCGACGTAATAGTTATTCCACTTGACGAGTACTCTAGCAGAATTAAAGTTAACGTAAGCAGTTGGGGGTTTGTAGGCAAAATTATGAAGAACAAAGTTATAAATAATTTGATCAACTTCGTGATCAAGGCTGAATTCGAGCCTACCAGTATGATACAGAAGAAGCTAAAACTTAAGCTTTATACGAACTATAAGGGGTTTTTAAAGCTCCTTGAAACACTGCCTAAGGATGATTCTGTATACTACTTTCTAGTGATTAATAAGTCTTATATAGTGGAAATAGTTAACGGAATACCTCTATATGGAGAGGAGATCAAAAAGAACTGTGAAGATGTATGTTATATAGAACTGTATGAGTTTAAGCCAACTACTATTTAACTCTTTCTGTCACAATAATATAACTGTATGGATGTTCACTCAGAAGAAGAATTATTTAAAGTTATCAGAGGCGCTTATGAAGAGGGGCTTAAAATCCAAGTTTTAGGTAACGGCAAACACGGAAAAAAAGGGGGTGTAAACGAGTATGTCTACACTAGAAAGATGGACTGGTTTGAAATTAAAAACGGAGTTGTGGAGGCTTTAGCGGGAGCTGATGTAAACGCGATCAGAAAAGAGGCTAGCGAAGAAGGCTTACTTTTACCAACACTATATGACGGGACCGTAGGCGGATTACTTGCTACAAATTTTGCTTCACCACTTTCTACAGCTTACGGTAAGCCGATAGATTTTACTAATTGGGTAAGAGTGCTTACTCCTTATGGAGGTATTAAGTGGAAGATGTTAGTTGGTTCCAAAGGGATTGTGGGGGCAATTTCTAGAGCTGAACTTAAACTCTACCCCAAGCCCTCAAAGATCTTAACTTACGAGAAGGAGGAAGTAATCAATAGAGACATAGAAAAACTAATGAGCCTTTCACCCCTAGTATTACTGGTAGACTATCAGGGAGGGAAATTTAGAGTTCATGCTTCATATGCTAAAGAGATCATGCTAAAGGGCTATTCAGTTGACGAAGGCGTTCCTCTAGTTGAGGTAAATGACGAGAGGAAAGAAGTTATAGTCGAAGGGGACGACTTCGAGAGTTTCAAAAAGGTTGTAGAAGTATCACAGCCTTTATACGCTTACTGGATATGGAAGAGCGGAATTTTCGTGTTGGTAAATGCGGACACAGATATGTTAAAAGAGTCTGATATAAAGTATTACACTAAGGATCAACCGAAAGAGGTTCACGTTAAACTTAAGAGGTTGTTAGACGCTAGGGGTATCTTTGCTTAGGGGTCTTAATGACTAGACACTTCATAATAGATTGTGATACTGCAGAAGACGACATAATGTCATTATTCGCCTTGATTAAAAACGGAATATCAGTTGAGGCTTTAACGATCGTAGAGGGTAACATCTCTTACGAACAAGAAATAAATAACGCGTTATGGGCGTTAGAGTTCATCGGAAAAGACGTTAAGGTCTACCCCGGAAGTGACAGATCGTTAGTTAAACCATTCAGGAGTGTTGAGGAAGTCCACGGAAAGGGTGGTATAGGGGATGAAATAGTCAGGCCCAGTAAGTTTAAGCCGGAGAGCAAGAAAGCGATGGACGCAATAGTAGAATTAGCCGACAGGTACGCCGGGGAGTTAGAGTTCCTAGCTATCTCCCCTTTAACAAACTTAGCATTAGCCTATTTGAAAGATAAGAGTATAGTTGATAAGATCAAGAAAGTTTGGGTGATGGGAGGTACCGCATGGGGAAGAGGTAATATAACGCCGGTTGCTGAGTACAACATATGGGTCGACCCGGATGCAGCTAAGATAGTATTCAATGCGGGTTTCGACATTACTATGGTGCCTTGGGACGTCATTGTAAACTACCCCATTGACGACGGGTTGTGGAACAAGATAAAGGACATGAACACGAAGATGAGCCAATTTTACATCAAGATCTACTCCCATTATAGAGAGTACTCGATGAAGAATGAGAAGATAGGTGGCACTCCTCACCCGGACTTAATAACCACCAGTATTGCTATAGACAGAGGTATTATTAAGAAATCGGATAAACATTATGTAGATATAGAGAACTGTGACTGTCTGACTAGGGGGATGACGGTTATCGACTACCTAGATCTGTGGAAGAAAAAGGCGAATACCGAGGTAGTTTATAAGATCCACTTCGGCAGATTTCTCGACCTACTCTTCGACCTCCTGAAGTGGTTTTAACAAATTTAGTTAAGTTTAGATTTTTTAAAGAAAAGTTCAGCCAGACGTGATGAAAGTAAATAAACAACTTGAAAGCTTCGTTGATAACTGTTTTTAGCCTCGATACGAAGAGTAACACATGGACTTTGAAAACCTGAGGGACAAACTAAAATCTTTTTATTTAACTTCTGGAGGGTTTTTCTTGGACGGTTATGATCTCTCAGTGATATCCTATGCCCTACTTTTCATCGTTAAGGAAATGTCCTTAACCCCTTTGCAAGAGGGTTTAGTCACCGCTTCTTCCTTAATGGGTATGGGAATCGGTGCTGTACTGTTTGGATACTTGTCCGACAAATTAGGAAGGAAAAAGTTATTTGGACTCGACCTCTTCTTCTTCACTGTATTTGCTATCCTTTCGGCTTTCTCCACTAATATGTTGGAACTGTTCGTCTTTAGGTTCCTTCTCGGTATCGGTATAGGTGGGGATTACCCTATAAGTAGTACTATTGTCTCTGAGTTCTCTCCCTCAAAGAGTAGAGGAAAGTACCTCATGGGTTCAGTGGCCATGTATTGGTTAGGGACTCTGTTTTCGGCTATAGCAAACTTGATCTTTCTCGGCACCGGAGATTACTTCTGGCGTTATTCCTTCGCTTTAGGTGGGATATTAGCTATCCCAATAATCCTAGGTAGGATATCCCTTTCTGAATCCCCAAGATGGCTTATTTCCAAGGGGCTCATAAATGAGGAGGGTCTACCTACGCAAGAGGAAGAAAACAAAGGACTTACAACGAGAGACTTAGTGAGGGGAAAAATAGGCATAATACTACTATCCCTTTCAGTCATTTGGTTCTTATTCGACGTGGCGTCTTACGGAATTGGACTATACTACCCTTCGCTACTACATCAGTTCGCATTTTCCTCCAAGGTAGAAACTCTTTACGCGACAATGCTAATTTCGGTAGGGGCTATAATAGGATACGCAATAGCCGTAGCAATTATCGATGAAATAGGAAGAAGATTTACATTATTTGCAGGATTGGGTTCTATGAGTGTTTTGCTGGTCTTAGGCGGTCTGACTAAGATATCTGGAGTCATTCTCTTACCTTACTTCATGGTATTCGTTGCAATGGAGCAATGGGCTGGAGCTGTAACGTTGTTTTACCCAGCTGAGATCTTCCCGACCTCTGTAAGGTCAACCGCACAAGGAATTACTACCGCTGTAAGTAGGGTAGGTGCAGTACTGGGGGTCTTCGTGTTTCCCTCAATGGTTAAGTCTTTAGGACTTGCAGGTTCCCTTTTACTTTTTGGCACCACATCACTTCTCGCGTTACTCATAAGCATTACTACTGTAAAGGAGACTAAGAAGAAGAAGTTAGAAGAGGTAAGTTTAGGAAAAGCCACTAAAGTTAGCAATCGAACTTAGTGCACACAGAAATTTCCATCTCTCTCACGAGGTCTCTCAAGATGATGTAGTTCTTGTAGAGTTCTTCCAGCCCTTGCTCTGTTATGCCGAATATAATGTCGCCATTCCCTATGTACGCTTTCTTTACTATGAATCCTTTTTTTTCGAGCTCTTGTAGAGACTTGGCTATCCTCCTTCTTCTGGCTCCCAAATACTGCTCAATCTCCCTAATACTCATCTCGTCCTCGGATAACATCGTGAGGATAGCTAGTTCAAGTATGTCCATATATGATAGACTTAGAGCTGAAGTATTTAAATCGCTTTTTAGAATTATCAAGTACGTAAAGTTACACAGCGCGAGTATCGGCCTATTTACATACCTCTTTCTATTCAAACCGTTCAACCAGTTAACTAATTACAGTTTTATTTCCCTACTCGTTAAGAAAAGGAATAATGCTAAAGTAAGGGACACTGCAGAAGAAATGAAGATAGATAATACTGGAGAAAAGGAAATGGCACTCGCTATGAACCCCATCAACCATCCTATCTGTTGTAGGGAATTGATAGAGGCATAAGTTTCGGGGCTTATGTTATCAACTTCCTCTAACGCACTGGGGATAATAGCCTCCCATGAACCGAAAAGTACGGAAAAGAACGGAGACACTAACATAAGTGGTAAGAAAGAAAATATGGCTAGATAGACCGGTAGAAAAGGTCTTCTAATGTAAGACGAGATAAAAGTGAGAAACATCCCAAAGATTTCCGCTAAGGTAGCTAAAACTCCTACGAAAAAGTCGTTAAGGTTGTATATTGTCTTAATCTCCAGATATACGTAAGGGAAAACTAGGGAGATAGGGAAAATGACTAGGATTGGGATAAGTGATTTTCTACTAAACGTTATCTTACCTCTGGGTAAGACCTTCTCTTCTAGGAATAAGATCGGAACAGAAGAGACCCAGTTAAACAATCCTGCAACGAGAAATACAAGCCTTATTCCGAAATAATCAGCTAAAAACCCACCTATTACGGGGGTAAACAATGAAGGTAAAATGGAAAACCCCCAGACTCTCGCTATTACACCCTTACCGCAAGAGCTCATGTAGGAGTAGAAGTTCGGTAGCGAGAGGAATGTGGTATAAGATATTATAAAGCCGATAGCTAACTCAGTGAAGTCCTTAGCAAGAGCTACTATCAGATAACCGAAACCGGATATGAACATGCCTAACCACATGGTTTTTACTACTCCTAAACTCCTAGAAGTCTTAGCCCCGAGCACCGGCATCGGTATTGCAAAGAGAGTGAAAAGTACATATAGTAAACTAACGTATTGGCTGGGTATGAACGATGTTGTATATATTGAAATAAATGGGTAACTGAAATAATAGGAAATTCCCCAGAAGACCCAACTCAGCGTTATTAGCCCTACTTTCTTCATCCTCCTATTCTTCACTTTGAAGGTAAAAGCTTTTTATGAGTGTTTAAACAATTTATACTGATCCATATGGGTGAAAAACTGTCAGAACAGTTACAACAACTAGGCGAGAAGAATCTAGAAGAGAAAGCAGATTATAATATGAGATATTATCAATATTTATACAAAAAGAGCGTTGAAGACCCAGCAGGATTCTGGGGAGAGTTGGCTAAAGAATTAATAGACTGGTTTGAACCTTGGCAAAAGACGTTCGTCCAAGAAGAAGGGTTACTGACCAAGTGGTTCGTAGGTGGTAAACTTAATGCTTCTTATAATGCAGTAGATAGGCACTTGAACTCTCATAGAAGGTACAAGGCTGCTATAATATGGGAAAGCGGCAGAGGAGAGAAGAAAATAGTTACATATCAAGACCTTTATTACGAAGTGAACAAGTGGGCTAACGCATTGAAACAGTTGGGGGTACAGAAGGGTGATAGAGTAACGATATACATGCCCTTAACGCCGGAGGGTGTAATTGCGAAGTTAGCTGTAGCTAGGTTAGGGGCAATTCACAGCGTAGTATTTGCCGGCTTTGGAGCACAAGCATTAGCTGACAGAATTCAAGACGCCGGAGCCAAAGTAGTTGTTACAGCCGACGCTTATTATAGGAGGGGTAAAATTGTTGAGTTAAAGAAGACTGTAGATGAAGCTCTACAGATACTTGGAAATAACAGTCCCGTTCAAAGGGTCCTTATATATAAGAGAACGGGGACTGAGATCCCGTTTAACGAGAAGAGGGATGTCTACTTTGATGAAGTCGGTAAGTTCAAGCCTATAGAGCCTGAACCGGTAGAAGCTACTCACCCCTTATTTATCTTGTACACCTCTGGCACTACAGGTAAGCCTAAAGGAATCGTTCACAGTACCGGAGGTTATCTGGTTGGTACTGCGACAATGCTCTTATGGAGCTACGGCTTAAGTCAGGATAACGATGTATTGTTCAATACCTCTGACATAGGTTGGATTGTAGGTCACTCTTACATAACTTACTCACCCCTAGTTATGGGTAGGACAATCGTCATTTATGAAGATGCCCCAGATTATCCGTACCCAGACAAGTGGGCTGAGGTAATAGAGAAGTATAGAGCCACTACATTCGGTACTTCAGCAACGGCTATAAGGTCATTCATGAAGTACGGCGAGGACTACGTAAAGCAACACGACATGTCTTCGCTGAGGGTTATCGTCACTAACGGAGAGCCCCTTAACTACGCCCCGTGGAAGTGGGGACTAGAAGTCGTAGGAGGAGGAAAAGTATTCATGTCCCACCAGTGGTGGCAAACAGAGACCGGAGGTCCCAATATCGGTTACATACCCGGTGTAGTCTACTTGCCGATGAAATCAGGACCTGCAGTAGGTTTTGCTTTGCCTGGAAATAAGGTTCAAGTACTTAATGAAGAGGGCAAGCCAACCGCCCCGAGAGAGAGAGGATACCTCGTAATGTTACCACCGTTCCCGCCTATGATGATGATAGGAATGTGGAACGATCCGAATAACGAGAGGTTAAAGAAGACTTACTTCAACAAGTTCCCAGGGATTTATTACCCTGGAGACTATGCAATGATAGACGAGGACGGTTACATATGGGTAATGGGAAGAGCAGATGAGACAATAAAGGTAGCTGCTCACAGAATAGGTGCGGGAGAAGTTGAATCGATTGTGACAGCCCATCCGGCAGTGGCAGAGGCAGCAGCTGTAGGAGTTCCAGATCCAGTAAAAGGTGAGGCAGTACACTTATTCGTAGTGTTAAAGTCAGGATATTCAGCGTCCCCCGAGCTAGCAAAGGATATTCAGAATCACGTAAGGAAGTACATGGGAGCAATTGTTACGCCTGAGGTTCACTTCGTGGACAAGATACCTAAGACAAGATCAGGGAAAGTAATGAGAAGAGTAATTAAGGCTGTAATGATGGGACAAAGTGCAGGAGATATATCAACTCTTGAAGACGAGGCATCTATGGAAGATATAAAAAAGGCTGTAGAAGAGTTTAAGAAATCGCTAAAAAGTGAATAATAAGTTTTTATCTAAATTATCTATTTTATATATAAAAAACAACTTATGACTTTATTTTTAAAACATAGTATAACTCTATCACTATTGAATAACTACATAAGGAACCGTAACGTTGTTAGATACTATCAGATCAGCCCAGAGACCTGAGGATGCGTGTCCGAATATAGGGCGTGCTAACCAATAATACCCTGCTAGTATAGTATCTATAATTCTAACTGTTGACTCTCCACCAGACACTAGGTTTAACTTGTATAATATCTTTCCATCTTGTGATAACTGAGAATTAGTAGATATCATGGTATGGTTAAGTACTAATGCTATGCTATGTTGAGTTGATTCATAATTTGTATACTCAATTAATATGGTCCAATTAGCTGGTATGTATATTTTCATATTCCCGTCAGATATCCCATTATAATTAAAGAGTGTAGAATTAGAAAATGTTACTAGCAGCAGTTATGGGAATCTTAGGGAGGTAATACCAAGAAGTCGGTATTAGCGAGAAGTTTTTAATTTTAGACGTCTTCATACTGAAAAGATGTCAAACGGAAAAGGACAAATCGAGTTAGCTAAGGAGAAGTTGGTCAAGGCAGTCAACCAAGTTTTGGGCATAGTGAGGAGGAACGAGAGGAGCAGGAGGGTAGGACTAGCACTAGCCCTCATGACCCTGCTAGGCGGTAGGGCCAGCGTGAAGAATGCTGCTGAGACGTTCGGGTTGGACTACGCAAACCTGCTGGAGGCGTTGGGAGAGCTCCACGACGCGTGGAGGGACTACTTGAAGGTCCTGTCGGGGCTGGTGAAGGGTGAGGTTGTTGTCATCATAGACGACACCGTAGACCACAAGGAGTACTCCCGGGGGAAGGACGTGAGCCCCCACGGGAACTACCGGATCTACTGCCACGCCCACCGGAGGTTCGAGAGGGGTGTGCAGCTCCTCACGGTCGCCATAGTGGACCTCTCCACGGGCAGGGCGTTCATGGTGGGAGCCTTCCCCTACGCCGTGAGGAAGATGTTGGATTTGGGGATGGTCACCGAGTTCAAGACCAAGATCGACTTGGCCAAGGAGATGTTGGACGTGCTCAAGGGGTACTTCCGCGTGTCCAGGGTAGTCTTCGACTCGTGGTACTGGTCGGAGAAGCTCGTGACGGACAACGTGGTGTCTGAGCTCAAGTCCAACCGGAGGCTCCTCAGGGTCGAGTCGGCCCGGGGGACCCTCGAGGAGGTGGAGGGACACCTCCGAGTGGGGGACCTACCACCCGGAGTCTACTACGCCGACTTGACCTTGGGAGGCCGAGTGATTACGGTAAAATTGCTAGTCCAGGGATATAAAGGTGACTCCGGGACACACGTCAGATATCTCTACACGACCGATCTCTCGCTCAGCGAGGAGGAGATCGAGAAGGCTTGGAGGATGAGGTGGGAGATCGAGAAGCTTCACAGGGACGTCAAGGCCCTTGGACTGGAGGACTCCTCGTTCTGGAGGAGAGAGAGGCTTCAGGGGTACCTCACGATCTTCACCATCATGGTCAACGTTGTCAGGGAGCTGATGGGGGCTCTTAACCTGAGGAGCGTGGAGGCGTTCCTCAGGTTCGTTGAACGTTATTTAGGCGGACCACCTGGGCTGATGAAAATCTTTAAGTTACGTTAAAGTCCCATAACTGCTGTCTCTTACATATTCGTGAGGCATTGGGCAGTCCCTCTAGCCTTGAACTTATTACCCGGTCTAATACCGGCGTTCATGGCAAACCAATTGGCGGTGTTAATAAACCAGTCCCCTCAAAGTGTCCTCTACGGTTTCATCTTCTTGGCAGTCATTGGAATAGTAGCAGGTTTCTCTCTAAGAGGCGTTTTTGCAGGTGATGACAATGCGGGAGGAGTCGGCTACTTTCTGGTCATGGTAGGGGTAATATTTAACACGTTTTATGTCTTAGGCTCCGGGTTTACCCCTACTACTTGGGGAAACGCGATAATACTTGTTTCACCTTTTTACTTCACCACTTCGTTAATCACACAAATCCTCCACTTGCAATACAAGAACTATTCAAAGTCCCCCAACCGTAAACAAACTTACAAGACACCCCCGGTGCACTTCACATTTAAAGGGCTACCGCCGGGGGTGCAAGTGACGATAGCCGTTAACGGGGTGGCTTACATAACGACCTCAGATTACTTGAGAGTCCAGCAGGACGGCGTTAATGACTACCACTGGGTCGCTTCTGACGTGATCACACCCAACAACGAGACCTACATCCCGGACGTGAGGGAAGGTGTCGCCTCGTCCGGGCAGGGGGTAGTCATAAATTACATCCTGGCCACCCCGCAACAGTCTAGCCAACAGAGCTACCAATACGTTACTTTCATAATACGCAATCTACCGCCCTCACATGAGGCGACGATAACAATAGGGGGAGTGACCTACAAGACCAGTTCCAGGCTTGAGGCATCTGTCGAAGGTAGTTGGGTGGCAGACGACGTCATAGTCGGCAATAAAGTCTACAAACCTTACCCAAACAGTGGGTACGCTAGGTTCGGTGACGTAATTATAATAGACTACCGCATGGTGAGTGTTCACATGCCGTCGAGGAAACTCTCGCCCGGTAACCTCCAGAGTTGGGACCCCAAAATATGGATAGGTAGGACACTTTACGTATACGAGATAAAGGACATAATAGGTGAGGGCGGTAACGGTTACGTCTTAAGAGGAGAATACAACGGGAAGGAGGTGGCCGTAAAAGTACTGAAACTGGATCAAAGTAACGCCGAACAGTTCTTCAAAGAGCTGATTAAAGAGTCGTCTAACTTGGTGGCAATATCCTCGAAACCGAATGTCGTAAAGATATACGGTGTATACGTAGACGAACAAGTACTTGAGGACATACTTAGGGGGGACTTGGAGTTGTATAAGATGCAACCGCCCATGATAGTCATGGAGTTAATGAAGGGAGGTTCGATGTCCGACCTGTTGAACGACGACTCGTTCTTTTATTCCAGCAAGTGGGAGAAGACTGTTTATAGGGCTATTAAGGACATGGCAGAGGCTTTGAATTTCCTTCACTCCCAAGGTTACGTGTATATGGACGTAAAGCCCCAGAACATCTTCCTGACCGAGAGGCCTAAACAGCCTTACGAGTTGGATAACGTAAAGTTTAAACTAAGTGATTTAAGGAGTGCCGTGAGGGTGAACGGTAAAATAAACCAAGTTACTCCCCTTTATTCACCTCCCGAGGTATACCTTGGAGTAGCAAAGCCCTCAATTGACGTGTTTTCGCTGGGTATGACGATGTACGTTTTGCTCACTAGACGGGAGCCCATAAGGGCGAAATTCATTTCCTCAACCTTTTCGTAACTTCGCTGTTCAGCCTTTTAGTATCACCCTTACTATCGGCCAATTTCCTAGTGTATTCTAAAAGGTCTAACCTCTTAGTACTCTCTGCTATGTTCTTCAGCACGTTAATAGTCTGGTTCAAATTGTACTCATTCAAATTTCTTAGGTTATAATACCACATCCCTTCGGCGACTATGTCTTGGTCTATACTTTGCACGAAATCCTCCTTACTACTTGCAGTTGTAATGTACAGTTCCTTCTTTATTTCTTGTTCTTCTTCCTCTAATACATTATATTTCACTTTGACTTCTAGTAATTTTCCGCTAAAGTTAGGAGGAAGGTCTATGTACCCGTAGATCCTAACCGGACCTTCCAAAGTACCTAAATTGATCGGGTTACCGCTATAATTGATTAAATTGACCGGGAATTCTGAGGTAAGAAAAACTTTAACCTTTTGTGCCCCAATGTATTCTTTGACGGATTCAGTAAATATTTTAAATAACTCGTCTAGGTTGTCCACGTGATATAAAAGACCGTTAGTCTGGTCTGCTAAAGCCTTGAGAACGCTTTCATTATAATACTTTCCAACTCCTACAAATATCACCTTACCGCTGAACTCTTTCACTCGTGAGGGGGGGTCTGTGGGGGACCCGTCAGTTATTACGATGATTTCGTCCGCGTCTTTAACTAAGTTTAAAGCCGTGTACAATCGCGTCTCTTGTGACCCTCTCTGGACATTACTTAGCTGAGAATATGCATATGTCGGAGGGGACATTGTGACTATAGGTATGACCTCGTCAGAAAACGTGTATATACTGACAAAGTTATCTTCTGGGATATACGCTAAAATTTCCTTCAACGCCTCTAATGCTTGTTGAATCCTAGGGGGCTTAATATATTCAAGAACCCATTGCGGAAATTCACACACCTCTACACCGTCAACAACTCTACAATTAGTCCCGTAGTTAGCGTATTCCGGTAATGCTTCGGAGTACCACATTGACTCACTGGTATCTAACAAAATTTCAATATGAGTGCCTTGTCTTTTATACAACTTTTCAGGGTTTATTATTATTCTGAAGAAGTATCTAAATGGAAAATTGTAAGACTTTCTATGACTCCCGCTAACTATTACATTTAACATTGCGTAAACAAAGTAATTTCACAATAAAATCTTTTTGGCCACGTAACTCGTCTTTACGCTATCTTGAACTTCGCTAATTAGTCCAGCATTAGCCATGCTATGATCACGTCAGTCTCGTTAAGTCTGATACTTCAACTCCGTTCATTAGTGATACCTTTTAACTTTATTACGCCCGTGACAATTTATGGGTTCACTAAAGTCATCTACACACCACGTAATTACAATTATTAGACAACCTACCGTCCGAGGCCCCTTATGAGCCCTGCTCGTAAATTGTTTTAATCTGTGAAAATTATCTTTAGCGCACCCGAAGTTCATCTTTAACGCAGCACTAAACCAATAGAACCCGTGGAACACTACAGAGACCAAGTGTTTACCCGTGGCGTAACTTTTCCTTACTTTTAATTACTTCTAATTCCACCCCGGACCCCCTCTCAAGGACTCATACACAGTCACCTATCGGGGCTGGTCGAGGAAAACACCCTACCCTCCAATCCACACTTTTATCACTCCCACTCTCGTGGGCAGTGCTCGTCATCAGTTAGGGGGGAATCATCAGTAAAAGCACATTGTAATACTGTATAAACACGACTTGTCAAAACGATATTTAGATTAAAAATAACGAGTAGTTACGTAGAAGCGTTAAAGTCTCGAATAAACGGCGGGAATAATGAGAGGGAAACCCTTGAGGGTGAGGCTTTTGAACCGTGGTATAGACAATTGTCTTTGTAGTACCTTGGCAGAGGTTTAAAAAGTTGTTTTACAATTATCACGTGGAAAACCATGAGGGAATTGGACTTAGATGAATACTTAACTTTAATGGCTTTAGGAGTTTACTAAGCTACCGAATCTCCTGTCGTTTGTGGAGATAAGCATTTTTGCCTTACAAATCTTAATCCAACAAACTACTTCACTAACCTCTTTTTCACTCAGATGTGCTTCTGGATCTTCAATTATCAAGAAATCCCCCTCGGTAGCCGTGGTAATATAATACCTAAGTACTAATAAGCTTAAGATGTTTGAAGGGGCGTTATGGAGCGGGAGCGTATCAACGTATACTGTGCTCTCCTCATTATTAACCCATATCTTATGTCCGTTAATTACGTCAGAAAATCCTTGAGGCGAAATCATCCCGTTGATAAAATCAGCAGCTATTCCGAAAGCCTTAGGTATACCCGGTGCACCCTCGTACTGAAATACTAGGAACTTATAAAAAACGTAAATCAGCCAGGCCCTAGAAGAGGGGATTATTTTAGGCTTAAGCTTTTCAAGAGAGGAGAAGCAAAAAGAGTCGACGTCGAAGTTAGCTTGAATACAAGAACTCTTAATTTAGGGTTTCTCTTTTAGCTTAACCTTTGCCTCTATACTAGAAGGTTGAATGCTCCCCTTAACGAGTAAGCTCTTCCTCTCTATTTCGAAACTAGCAGTAAACCAATTTTTTACCACTTCTAGTTCATTAACTGTAAGAGGGACGTTAGAGGTTATATTAAATCCAATATACTGCCCGTTGAATACCGCGACTTTACAGTATTCATAATAATGGTAAGGGAGTGTTATCATGAAATTAATCGTATAAACCATGAAATGTACAAATGGGGTGAAGGAGAGGATGATAAAAAAAAATTGGCATAACCAGCCCCTCATCATTGACTTAAAAGGTTCTGACTTTAATATGACTTACTAATAAATAGGGGGAAGGAGAGCTAGCAGTGGCCGACGTATCGGACGGCAACTTGAACAGTAGCTCCGTCACTAAGACCGAGACTCAATTGATATGCAGAGCCTGGCTGGAACGTGTTACCAGAAGTGTTCGGGAAGTATATTGTCACAGTATTTATCCCCGGTGTAAGAGGTATCTCGCTGCTATAAGCCTGTAATTCAGTACCCACTATCGCACCACTAACAATTTGAACATTTGCGTTAGAATGCAAAGTAAATACCGCTTTTACTGTACCATTAGGTAAAGTGCATATAGTTCCAGTCCCTACTTGGTTCACTGTCGGCGCGCCAAAATATTCCTCCATGTTAGCTACAACGCTTATTTGTTCGCCATTACTTAACGTAAGTATAATATTATAGCTCTGCATATTACCCAACTCTTGTTGCGTCACGGAATTAAATGTGATGACTACACTACAGCAGTTATGGGAATCTTAGGGAGGTAATACCAAGAAGTCGGTATTAGCGAGAAGTTTTTAATTTTAGACGTCTTCATACTGAAAAGATGTCAAACGGAAAAGGACAAATCGAGTTAGCTAAGGAGAGGCTGGTCAAGGCGGTCAACCGGATG
>Ga0081473_126236_pt1 | contig 54039 bp, 55 predicted proteins | sample CisSprmetagenome_FD_70977 | JGI IMG/M metagenome (GOLD analysis project Ga0081473, IMG submission 70977) | Hypoxic/sulfidic aquatic microbial communities from Cistern Spring, Yellowstone National Park, USA v2 (version 2) | ecosystem: Environmental > Aquatic > Thermal springs > Hot (42-90C) >...
ATATCTTCATCTATATATTCTCTACAGTCCTATTACAACTAGGTGTTTTGTAAAATGGCTGAAGAGATCAGAGATATGATAGTTTATGTAGCAAAGCTTATGACTATTTCTGCCATAACTGCGCCAAAAGCACGTGGTATTGGAAATATTGTGGTCAAGATTTTGAGTGAGAATAAAGATCTTGAGGCTTTGGCGAGCAAGATGAAAGAGCTTTCAAAGATCTATGGTGATTACTTCGTTCGAGACGCAAATAATGTAATGGAGAGCGAAGTTGTAGTACTTATCGGATGTAAAATTGCTAAGACAGGTCTTGTCAAACCTGAGAAATGGAGTCTAGATGTAGATATCGTAATGAGCTTGATCAATCTAGGTATAGCCTTAGGATCAGCCGTGAAAATCGCTTCTATGCTGAATGTTGACAATAGGATCATGCTCAGCGTTGGTGTAGCGGCACAAGAATTAGGACTTATAGACGCAGACTACGTCTTTGGAGTACCTCTCTCGGCAAAATCTAAAAACATATATTTTGACAGAATATGGCCTCCAAAATAATTATATCTCTCTGAGAGCTCTTCGGCACGGGACTACATAAGATCATTCCAATACAGATTAAAACAAGCCTCTTAGATTAGGCCCGGGGGTTTTAATAAAGAAGCTGAAAAAGTTGATCAGCTTAATGAACGTGATAACAGTTCATCTGAAGAATCTTAAGGACACACATAAATGTATTATCTTATATCTCATCTCTAGATGCTGATTGCAGTACTATTTGTGTACTAACATGCTCACTTATTGATCTTGTGAAAAAAGAATTTTTAAAAACCCAGGATTTTTTCAGAGACCGACTCTTTTATATAGCCTAGATATTTAAAGTGATCTTCATCGCCTCTCTAAAAAGATCCTCAATCTGGCCTCTATAAATAGCTGACCTTTTTATTGTTATAAAGAATTAGGAGAAGCCTCATAAAGATCCTTTGTATGATGATCAGTTGGGACTTGATATAAACAATCTTGATTTCTCTCTTGATCTGAGTACGAACTAGTTTATTTCTTTGATTCATACATGACATTTTGATATAACAATATTGATATTATTAGAGTTAATAGGCTCGTCGCTAATAGCTTTAATACTTACATCATTTATCTTTATTAATATCTCATAATAGGCTCCTGTAAAGAATGTAGAAACGATCTTTGCATCAAAACCTTTAGGCACGATCTTTATATCTCTCGGATGTATATAAACGATGACTTCCTGACCTTTTTTAATATTTTTATTTGAGGATCTGCATGAAATTAAGATCTTGTCATCTAATGAGACCTCTGCGGTATCATTATTTATGTTTACTACTCGCCCCTTTAAAATATTCATCCCTAATAATGAGGCAACCACCTCATTATCTATCTCTTCAATTAATTTATTCGGCTTAGCTATTTTAATTGGTATACCTTTTGATAATACCATGATACGATCTGCAAGAACGAACGCCTCTTTGATATCATGTGTCACATAAAGAGCTGTTATATTTAAAGTTTTTATCACATTTTTCAACCAGATCCTTGCTTCATCTCTTAATGCAGCGTCTAAATTAGATATAGGTTCATCTAATAGTAATAATGAAGGTTCTAAGACTAAAGCTCTGGCTAATGCTACTCTCTGTTGTTGACCTCCTGAAAGTTGCCAGGGATATCTATTAAGCGACTCTTCTATTCTTAACATTGATGCTATATGTATAACTCTTTTTCTAATCTCATCTTTAGGTATCTTCCTCAGATTCAGGCCGAAGGCTATATTGTCAAATACCTTTAGATGTGGCCAGAGACCCCATGTCTGTGGCACAAATCCCATATTTCTCTTCTCGGGAGGAACATTGATTCTCTCTTGGGAATCAAATAAAACTTTTTCGTTTAATATGATTCTTCCGCTATCAGGCGTCTCTAAACCTGCTATAGATCTTAAAAACGTTGTCTTACCACTGCCTGAAGGTCCTATAACAACAAAGATCTCACCTTTATCTATTTTAAGAGAGACTCCCGAGAGATCAAGTGCTTTAACATCTCCAAATTTTTTAGTAATATCATATATTTCTAAACTCATTTATTCTCACCCATAAGGTTTCCAACCTATTTTAAATAAAATAAATGATGTGATCAGCGCTATAATAACGACTATCGAGGACATTGCTGATATCAATCCCATTTCACCACTACCATATGCAAAGATAAGATAAGCCCCTATCACAAATGTCTGTGGAAATGATATAAAAATAGCTATTGAATAATCTCTCATACAATGTGCAAATAATATAAGCCATGATACTATCAAGGATCTTTTTATTAAAGGAAGAATGATCTTATCAATAGTCTTTGAACGAGACGCTCCGTGAATTCTTGCAACTTCCTCAAGCTCCGGCGAGATCTGTATAAGTGATGAGACTATAGGTCTTGTAGAAACAAAAGAATATGCAGTTATGTACGCCACTGATAATGCCAGTGGCGTTGATACTAAAGTTCTTAATGGAGTAAATAGATATATCCAGAGAAATGCCAAACCTAAAATAATGCTAGGAATGCTTCGAGGAAGTGTTGCTACGAATTCGAAGTATCTACTGAGATTTTTAGAATATGATCTTGCTATTTCAATAGAATACCCAGTATATACTAAGACGCCTAATGTGGCTGTTAAAATAGCGATCATTAAAGTCCTTAAGACAATATTTCTATGATATTCGCTTGTGAAGATAATTTTATAAAATTCGGGTGTAAATGATACAATTCCGTAAGCTCCACCTAAAGATCTTATCACAATTGATATTATAGGTATCATTATAACAAAAGTAATATATAGTAGCACTGCTATAGTTATTATTATTCTATGAAAAGTTCTCACATTATAAATATTCACACCTCTCCCTCGAGAAGATATAGTGACATATCTTTTGCTTAGTCTGAGAGTTAGATATCTTTGTAAAATTATGAATGAAGATGTCATATAGATCAGAATTGATGATAACACCGCCTGTTCTGTGTACGGCGGAAAAATGCTAGTAGTCTGAAGCTTATATATATAAGTAGTTATGGTGTCTTGACCTATTGTTGATAGAAACAATAATGGTATTCCAACTTGTTCTGCTCCTATAATTATTAATAATATCGATGTGTAAATAATTGCGGGTCTTAATAACGGCAATAAAATTCTGAAAGTCATACGTAAGATTGACGCGCCATGTATTCTAGCCACCTCTTCATACGAAGAGTCAATGTTTAATATGCTAGAGGATATGATCGAATACGCGTGAGGAGTGTATGCTAATGCAGCAATTATCCCAGTAGGAATAATTCCATAAAGTTCTCCAAATAAATTAGGTAATAAACCTGTTCTTCCATACGCGTATATCCATGCAAATCCCCAGACTAAGGGTGAGATAAACATTGGAGCAAGTATTATAGGCTCCAAATATCTGCTTCCATAAATGTTTATTTTATGAATAGCTATAGAGAGAAATATAGATATAGGTATAGCCAGAAGCATTAATAATGAAATTATAAATGTGTTTAATAAAGAAACTAAGAAGACTTTATCTGTTAAAATATTTATATAGCCTTTAAATGATACGCTAGTGACACCGTAATAAAAAGGTTTTTCAAGAAACGATTGTAATAATATTATAGATAACACAAGAAATACAAATATAGAGAAAAAAAATCCTAATCCTTTTAAAAATGATGATAACATTAACCAGCACCTAACCAGTTCTTCCACATCTGAATAAAGCTTTTTCTTACGTCATCCTTCAGTAATTCATCTATGATTCCGTCTCCTAATCGGACAATTATAGGTTTTTTAATATAATTCATTAGATAACTCAGAGAATATTGAGGTGTATAAGGATTATCTACAACAGAAGGCACAAGATCTCCTTTAGCAAGGAAATTCTGGCCTTCTTCAGACATTATAAACTCTAGCATTAATTTTGCCGCATTTAGATGCTGAGCTTCCTTTGTTATAAATACAATCGCTGGTTGTAAAACAGCTATATCGTTGGGTACAAAAACTCCTATATTAGGATTAGTTTTAGATTGAATATAAGCATAGTTTGATACTAGAGTTAATGCTAATACCGCCTCTCCCTTACCTACAACCTCAATCTGAGGCCCTGATGCAGAATATAATAGATAACCTATTTTTCCGGTAGCTTTAAATAAGCTTTCAGTTAAAACAGGATCTCCTTTATATAGATAATAGGTAAATACCAGTGCGAGGGCGTTTTTCTCGATATCAAATACTGCAATACTCTTTGGAGGAAAAAGATCTGTTCTGGTCGTTAATAGTTTTAAGACGTCTGCATAACTTTTAGGCGATAATTCTTTTGGTATCTTTTGGGTATTATATATAGGTGCAATTAAAACATAATATGGTATATATGCCATCTCTCTATATTTAACCCTCTCTGGCAAATTATCATATGTTGTTAATCTATAAGGCAGTGCTGAGCCTTGGAGAATTAACATGTATTGAAGATCTGCACTTGTAGACAATAGAATATCTGCTGTAGGAGCCCCTGCAGCTTTTTCTTGCAAGTATCTATTGTAGACAGCTGGACCCCCCATTTCTACATACTCTATATCAATAAACGGGTATTTTGCTTTAAAAGCATTTAATAGAGGTTCTGCAGCAGGTCTATCTAAGACACTATAGATCACTAGCTTACCTTCTTTTTTAGCAGCCTCTATTATAGGCTTTAACATTTCTTCACGCGAAGGAGTTGTTAGAGTCTCAGGTGTTGGTTTGGTTGTCAGCGTATAAGTATATGTTGTGAGTAAGGCATGAGTATAAGTTTCAGTTGTAGTATGGTATATAGTCTTTGTTGCGATAGTCTGTGTTGGAGGCATGCCTCCACTACTTAATCCTATATAGTATCCAGCTACTCCTGCGACTATTATTGATATAATAATTGATGTAATAAATACTGTGGTTTTTACCATAACAGTCAACCATATCAAATGTCTAAGAAAGTTAATAAATTATTATGAGAAGATCTAAGTGTATTAATTGTTCTGAAGCTTTTATTCTAAGACCTTAAATTTTTCATCAAGCTCGACATATTTATTTAATTCCATGATGTCAAGAAACTCTTGAAATGACACAATAAGATCCTCACTATCTGCTAAAGAGTCTCTTACTTTTATGTTTTCTAAAATTTTTATAATAGCTTTAGTCGCAGCGAATAATGTTGCTAAAGGAAAAGATATTATACCAATCTCCATCCCCCATTCTCTTAAATCTTTCACAGACACTTTTAGAAGCGGCTCTATTCCTAATCCTATATGCATTGGGCCATTAACCTCTTTAATTTCTCTCTTTAGTTGCTCAATTGATTTAGGCTGTGATTTAACCATGTCAGCCCCAGCCTTCAGATAAGCATTCATACGTTTGATAGCCTCCTCAGTAGATATGTCGTCTGCATCTGTTCTAGCTATTATTAGAAAATCTTCATCCTCACGAGCATATACTGCTGCTTTTATCTTTTCAATCATTTTATCAATGGGCAGAACTCTTCTTTCAGCAGGTATGTAACCACATCTCTTTGGCTCAATCTGATCTTCTATTATAACTCCTGCAGCTCCTATTCTCTCAAACTCTTTTACTGTTCTAATAACATTTAAAGGACCTCCATATCCTGTATCAACATCACTTATAACAGGAATATTAACTGCTGATATGATCCTTTTTTCATCTCAAGAGTCTCATAAAATGACAACAACCCTATGTCAGGAACACCGAGATAGCCTGCTGAAATACCGTACCCCGTAGTATTTAAAGCTTTGAAACCTGCCTTCTCTATTAATTTAGCAGATAAAACATCATAGGCAGAAGGTGCTACAATTATTTTCTCATTTTTTAATAACTCTCTAAGCTGTTTTCCTTTAGACAAAAACTATTCCCTAGAATATAAATTGAATTAGTTATAAATAATTATTAAAATGAAAAGCACACATATATTTTCCCTTAAGCCGAAATAATCTGATGAGATTACGGAGGAGATCAAGATTTATGCTCCAACATCTTTTGTAGGTCATGGTGTTGATAAAGAAAGTCTTGAGATCGTCTTAAGATCAGGTGTAGATGCTATTATTGCTCAGGGTACTAGTACAGATCCAGGTCCTTATTTTCTTGGCTCAGGAAATCTTTTGATGCCTGAAGAGGTTTTGAAAAAAGACCTTGAGTTTATAATAGATGCTGCCTATAAAACGAACATACCTTTCATAGCTTCTGTGGGTGGCGGCGGATCTGATGTTCATATTGAGAAAGCTTTGAAATTAGTTGATGAGATCAGCAGAGAGAAAAATATGCGTCTTAAAATTGCTGTAATAAGTGGTGAAATTGATAAAGAATGGCTTAAAGATAAATTGAGGAAAGGCTTTAAAGCTGAGAGAATATATGAACATCCTAGGCTCTCTAAATATTTAACGATAGAAGATATTGATCGTAGCAAAATCATTGTTGCACAAATGGGTCCAGAGCCTACTATGAAAGCTCTTGATCTATATTTTAAGGGAGAGATAGACGGAATATTAACTGGAAGAGCCTTAGACATAGGATTATTTGCGGCATTGCCTTTGAAAAAGGATTTGATATTGCATTGACAATGCATATGGCGAAGATATTAGAATGTGGTGCATTATCTTGTGAACCTTCGAGTCCATCAGATGGTGTCTTAGGAATTTTAAGAATAGATCATTTTTTAATTACATGTCCTAATCCTAAGAGACGCGCTACTGTAAGAAGCGTGGCTGCTCACGCATTTTATGAAAGAGTTAATCCATTTAGAGAAGAAAATCCAGGAGGAATCCTAGATGTAAGTAATGCAATGTACGAGCAGGTTGACGAAAAAACTGTTAAGGTGTCAGGCTCTAAATGGATACCTACAAAATATACAATAAAATTAGAAGGTGTCTCTTTAATAGGTTACAGAGCTATAAGTATAGCTGGCGTTAGAGATCCTTTCTTTATAAATCAACTTGATTACATACTTGATAACGTCAAACAGGAGACAGATAAATATTTCAGCTTTCTTCCTAAAGACAGCTATAAAATTGATTTCAAAGTATATGGCGTAAATGCTATATTAAGAAATGCTGAGTTGATATCTCACGCTAAACCTCACGAGATTTGTATTTTGATCGATGTTATAGGGAAGACTCAAAGTATTGCTAATTCTATATGCTCATTTATAAGCTCACAACTTTCTCACATAGGATTTCCCGGGAGGAAAAGTACTGCTGGAAACATCGCATATCCGTTCTCTCCGACGAGATATATTCCTGTCGGTGAAGTCTACATATTTAATATATGGCATAGATTAGAGATAGAAGATCCTTACGAACCATTTAAAATAAAAATTATAGAGTTTCCGAGGAGATGAACATGCGTTTAGCAGAGATTGCTTCTATAATAAGATCTAAAAATGCCTCACCGTTTATATTAACATTATATTAACAATAGATATATTTTTTGATAACAAAGAGAATTATGAAAAAGTCAAAAACTCTGGAGTTCTAACTAAGAGAAGAATAGCAGATCTATATAAGATCCCTGAAGATTATGTTCTAGGAATATATTATGTAGATCTTGTCATGGGAATAAAGATCTCTATATTAAAACCTGTTCCATCTGATGAGATAGACAACTCAGACGTCTATGGCTGTCAACAACATGTACCTCTTCTGGATCTTGAAATACCATAGTACCATTCATGTTATATATGTTTTAAGCATAATACTTATTGTGATGGTTAGAGAGGACATGTATAAACTTCTATATAAAGCTTTTGATAAAAGGATCTTATCTATAATACTGAGGTATCATGTTAAACATCTTTTAGGTCGTCATTCAAAAATTTTTATTAAAGATCTGTGGGGATGAACTGAGGATATCTTCAGATCACGTTTTACTGAGGAAAATCTTTTAGAAAGAATTGTTTTAGGACATGAAGATCCTTAAAAAATCTGCGAAGACCCAGCCTCTCTAACAGCCTCTTCCTCTCCTCAGTCATAGGAGCCATAGAACCCATTCTAAAAACAACAGCAACAAGCTGATCATCAGAAACATAATTAACATCTCTAACCTCTAAAGAACCTATCTCAATATCTTTAAGCAAAAGCTTCCTACCCACCTCAAAAGATCCTCCACCACCAGCACCCATCAAACCAAGCCCCGTTAATAGGTCTAGGACATCATCTTCAGATTTTAACACAAAACCTCCTATAAGACCACCCGACATATTCTCAATATAAAAATTTATAAAAGAAAGATAGAACATTGATCTATTATAACTAGCATTTATTAAGAAATACTTCAACTAATATTATGCTGAGCGTTATAGAACTTACTAACATGAGCTTTTTATATCAAAATCATCATAATCTTCTACAGATCTTTACATAACATATCAAGTTTGAACATGTGAAATAACAGAAAGTTGTTTGAGATAACTTATATCAAGAATATTTTATTAAAAAGCTTTATTATATAAAAGTATAAAAAATAGTATATAATAATTTTTAAGAAGAGGTTGAGAGAAATCAAATTTATAAACTGATATACAAATTTAGAACATAAGCATATTAAAGGAGGTTAGATCATGTCAAAAGATTCTTCTGAGAAAGTCTCTCGACGAGATTTTCTTAAGTTGACAGGGGCCGGGGTCATAGGTCTTGCCGTAGGATCTGTCTTGGGCTGGGCTTTAAAACCTGCTGAGCTTAGAGAAGTTACGAGCACTGTCACAATCCCTAGGGAGGTCACTATAACTGCTCCTGTCGTTAGAAAGCTTCCTAAAGATACTATCAAGATAGGTGTTCTCGGAATAAGATCAGGTTTGTGGGCCACCTATGGTGAGTTTATTGAACAAGGAGCCAGAATGGCTGCTGAAGAAATTAACGCTAGAGGAGGGGTGTTAGGAGCTAAAATAGAGCTGACCTTTAGAGATGAACAGGCTGACGTAGTTAAACAGGCTAGAGAACTTGTAGATGTTGAGAAAGTAGATTTTATCGTAGGAATTGATTCTAGTGGTAATGTTATGAAAGTTGGTGGTATAATAGATGAGCTCGGTAAAATACTGATAGTTACTCATGCGGCGACACATAGACTTACTGAAGAACTTGTATATAACCAAGGCAAAAAACTTATATTTAGATCAAGTGTTCCTGTATATCAAGACGGCATATTAGCAGCATATATAGCTAAGGATCTTCCTGTCAAAAAATGGGTGGGGATCAATGGAGACTACGAGTTTGGAAGAGTATCATGGGAGTTGTTCACAAAAACATTAAAATCTTTCAGACCAGACGTTGAATTTGTAGGCGAACAATGGCCTAAATTTGGTACTGAAGATTTCAAACCATTTATAAGTGCGTTGTTAGGCACTGATGGCGAAGCTTTATACACATCGATCTGGGCTATCGAGCTGATCACACTTCAGAGACAGATGATAGAGATGGGAGCTTATAAAAAGTTTAGAGCTGTCATCTCATCTCTGGGTTATTCAATGGATGTTGCTTACGCGCTTGGGAAGGATTATCCCACAGCAGAATTAGGGACGTGGGTTAGTGGAAGATATATATGGCTGTATCCTCCGACAGATCTTAATAAGAGCTTCGTAGATAGATTCAGAAGCAAATATGGTAAGTATCCCGCGTATTCTAGTGAGACAACATATAGCGCTATATATATGATAAAGGCAGCTGTTGAACAAGCAGAGTCTCTAGATCCTGACAGAGTTATTAAAATGTTAGAAGGCATGGTGTTAATGACCCCTGCAGGCGTTAGATGGATAAGACCTGAGGATCATCAGGCAATATATGAAGTTCCTTACGGTAGAATAGCTCATAAAGGTGCTGAGATACCATTATTAGAAGATCTAAAGGCTGTGCCAGCACACATGTATTATAGAAGTCCTCCATTCACTTAATAAAAACTTTAATTCAAGAATCAAATTAATATCATCAGTGTTTATAATGAATCTAGAGGCTTTTCTAACACAAACTCTCGTAGGACTCTACACAGGATCTTTCTATTGGCTCTTGACGCTTGGTTTAACACTTATATTCGGTGTGACAAGAATAGTCAATTTCGCACATGCATCTTTCTTTGTTTTAGGAAGCTACTTGATGTATACATTCTATATCTACACAAACAATTTCATACTATCTCTATTTGCAGCAACAATAACCACAGGATTAATAGGAGTAATATTCGAGATCACTTTGATCAGAAGAGTCTATAAAATTGAGGAGATGTATCAGCTTCTTCTGACACTAGGTATAGCACTTACATTAAATGAGTCTCAGAAACTCATATGGGGAACTACGCCTAAATATATAAATATGCCAGAGCTTATAAGTTCTGGCGTTGCTATTGGTTATACAAACATATCTTATTATTCAATAGCTGTCATAAGCATTAGTCTGATACTTTTCATAATTATTCATATAGTTATCAACAAAACTTTGTGGGGTTTAAAAATCAGAGCTGTATGGAGAGACAATATAATGGCTCAGGCTCTTAAAATAAATCCCTATCTAATTTATACGACCGTGTTTTTCATAGGAATAGCATTGGCAGGATTCGGAGGAGCATTAATGATAATTCTACATCCTGTCGGACCTGGAGTAGGGGATCATCTGATAATATATGCATTTATAATTGTTGTGATAGCAAGCCTCGGCAACATAACAGGAGCATATATAATTTCACTACTGATAGGCGTTATCTCTAGCTTAGCAACATGGCTTGCACCTGAGATCGATATAGTCATAATATATCTAATCACAGTTATAATACTACTTCTTAGGCCGGGAGGATTATTTGGTGAGAGATGATGTTGATGAACAAATTTTTACGAGATATAAACATTATCACAATCTTAATCTTAGGCATCTTACTTGGGCTGATCTCTCTGACTGGAGACAGATTTTATCTCTATATATCATCGCTTTTTATGATATACTCTTTATATGCGTTAAGCTATAATCTTCTATATGGATATGCAAAACTATTATCCTTTGGACATGGAATGTTTTTCGCCACAGGTGCTTATATAACCGGTCTGTTTACATTAAGAATTTTTAAAGATCCTTTGATAGGCTTATTAGTAAGTATTATATCTACAATACCTTTCGCCCTTTTAATAGGCTATATAACATTAAGACATACAAAAGTGTATTTTGCAATCCTTACATTAGCTCTCAGCATGTTTGTCTATGCAATATTAATCAAATGGAGAGATGTGACTGGAGGCTCAGATGGACTTGTAGGCATACCTAAGAAAGGAGTCATAGTAGATATATCAAGTCCTCAGCTGAATTATCTTTTCATATTAATATTCTTTGTGTTATCCTCTTTAACTCTATATCTTTTCATAAATTCCTCTCGAGGTCTCTTAATAAAAGCTTTGGTTAATGAAGAGAGACTTCTATTCACAGGTCATAACGTGCTTGTCATCAGATTATATGCTTTTATGATCTCAGGTGTTGTGGCTGCTTTAAGCGGCTCTCTATATGCAATATTCATGAGTGTTATAACACCTGACATAGCCTACTGGACATTTAGTGCTGAGCCGCTTATAATGACTCTGCTGGGGGGCTCTGATTATTATTTAGGACCTTTATTAGGTGTAGCTATTTATGTGTCATTAACCACAGCTTTAGCTAGATTTGCTGAATATTGGATGCTGTTTTTAGGTATAACCATGATTGCTATAATCATAAGCTTTAGAGGAGGAGTGTTAGGAGCCTTAATTCTTATCGCAACAAGATTAAAAGATAAGCGTCTAAAAACATCAAAATGAGGAAAGAAGAATGAGAGAGATTCTTAGAGTAGAGAATTTGAGCAAATCATTCGGTAAATTTAAAGCTGTAGACAATGTCTCATTTAATCTTAGAGAGCTGGAGATCACCGCATTAATAGGGCCGAATGGTGCTGGCAAGACTACTCTTGTGAATCTTGTGACGAAAAAATTAAAACCTGATCAAGGGAGAATATTGTTTATGGGCAGAGATATAACTAATTTAAATTCATATCAGATCACGCGACTAGGTATCGTTAGAACATTTCAAATTGTAAATTTATTTCCTACATTAACTGTCTACGAAAATTTGAAAGTGGCAGCCTTAGGCTCAAAAACTAATAACAAAGAGATAGAAATGATCATGTCTGAGCTTAGATTAGATAAATATAAAGATGTTAAAGTTATGAACGTCTCCTTTGGCGTGCAAAAACTTGTGGAATTAGCAATGGCATTATTATTAAAACCTAAACTATTGATCTTAGATGAGCCTGCCGCAGGTCTGCCTCGTGAAGACAGAAAAAATTTGATGAGAATTCTAAAAGAGATTGGAGAGAAAATCACATTGCTCGTAATAGAACATGACATGGAGTTCGTATTTGAGCTGGCTCAGAGAATTATGGTTATGAATAGAGGCAAGATAATAGCTGACGGAAAACCTGATGATATAATTAATAACAGTATAGTTAGAGAGATATACCTAGGCGAATCATGATGCTTAAGATCGAGAGTCTTAATGCATATTACAGCAGACTTCAGGCTTTGTTTGATATAAATTTAGAGATGAATAAAGGAGAGATTATAGGTGTTTTAGGACCAAACGGTGCAGGAAAGACTACACTACTTAAATCAATAATCAATGTTGAAGTGTCTAAAACAGGAAGAATATTATTTAAAGATGTTGAGATAACAACACTTCCAACACATAAGATCGCCAGCCTAGGCATATATTATATACCTGATTACGGCGGATTATTTCCAGGACTAACGATTATAGAGAACCTACAGTTGGCGGCTAATTCAAAATATGTGTCAATTGATGAGTTAAAAGAGTTTTATCCTCCAATAATAGATCTTCTTAATAGAAAAGCTGATTCACTCAGCGGAGGCGAGAGAAAAATTGTGTCAATAATAAGATCGATCGTTGTGAAACCAGAGTTACTACTTCTCGACGAACCTACAGAGGGCATGGCCCCGGTCATGGTTGATAGAACTATAAAACTTCTGAAAAAACTGAATGAAGAGAAAAATATGAGTATACTCTGGGTCGAGCCTGGAGCGAAAATAAGAAAAGTTCTTGAGATAGCAGATAAGATATTAATATTGGCTGCAGGAAGAATAGTCTATGTAGGAGAATCTGAGAAAGCTCTAAAAGAGATAGATGAGATTAAAAAATACTTATTCATATAGTATCAATCTCCTACTAAATAGTTATAAGCTATAAAACAGTTTATTGCTACATCTAGATTACATTTGCCTCTTATATGAAAAAATGTCAAGCCTTCAGCCCTGATCTTTTGTTGTTTTGATCTCTTCTTTTTATTCTTATGAAAACATTCTCTTTTAGATATTCTCATTATTTATTGAGGCCTTTCTAGTTTCTATTGATGCAATATATTGAGCATGTTGTCTTACATAGTCTTTGTAAAACTTTTTCTCTCTATACTTCTCAGGCCAATAGATCTTTTTGTGACATGTGGAGCAGTATTTGTTTTCGCTATTGTATCTAGCCCTATCTATAAAGATCTTCCTTAGATACATTATCGTAAGTATTAGGCTTATAAAAAACTTTCATATCAAAATTTTCACGCAATATTGTCTAATTGTCGAAGACATTTTAATGTACAATAATGAGGGCATATATCAAATAAACGCTATGTAATATCTACAGATCCTAACTGTAAACGAAGAGAACGATCCTGAGATAAGTGTAAAACCATACAGAAGTTCGAGGGCTATCATGTCTATATACTGTGTATATCTTAATATTTTGATAATGGAACACGTCATTGAAGTTTTCTAATTCAACAGGATTATATATCTTAACTTTTGAATTAAATAAATAGAGATGATATAGTGGACGTATCTATAATCATCCCTAAGAAACTTGTTGAAGAGATCGCTAGGAGAGGACTTGATTTAGAGGAGGTCGTTTTTAACAGTCTTATTGAGAAGCTTAGGCTGGATCCTGCCACATCTACTGAGGCGCGTCTTGAGCTTGCTAGAAGATATCTGAGGGAAGGAACTGAGCTTGTGGATAAAGATCCTGTTCAAGCTAGTGAGAAACTTTATAAAGCTGCTGAAGAATGTGTCAAAGCTCTCGCCATATACTTTAATCTAGACAATGTTTTGAGAGAGGTTGAGAAGAAAGGTAGATGGACTGTGACAGAGTTGGAAAAAGCTGTTGAAGCTATAAGTGATAAAATTGACAAATGGTTCACAGCCTCATGGGATTCTGCATGGGCTCTACACGTATGGGGATTTCATGAGGCGAAATTAGATGGTGAGGCTGTGAAAAGAAGATTACCTTATATTGAGAAGATGTTAGAGGAAGCCGAAAAAATAGTCAGCCAAACAAAATGAGAAAGGATTTTATGAAAAACAGTTTTAATCAGTCCTACAACCTTTGTCATAGTAATCTCTGTATCTGCCATTTCTAACAAACTTAGTTCTCACACTTTTTCAGATAAGTTCTCATATACTTTCGACGGCCATTTATATGAAGGTACAACTAATAATTAATACCTATGCTCATCTTTGAAAAATTTTATAGCATCAGGAGCTATTTGACACCTCGCGCGGCTCAACTTTATAATGAACTATGTATACAGCTTTAAAAACCGTCCCATTGGCTATCTTCATATTAATCATGATTTTTTGGAGAAGAGTCATAGACACAGCAGAGAGAGAAGCTCACTAAGCGGTTCCTAGTTTTGCTAACATGAATTATGTTTACTCGGCTTTGGCTGGTTAACTTTTTTAAGGCTGGTTAACCTTACTATATCTTGATAATTCATCTATGACGCTGTTTATTTTGAAAGTTAGAAAAAAAGGTGTAGTTATACTGCCTAAAGAGCTGAGGACTAAAGCTGGTATAGAAGAGGATTCTGAGGTTATTGCTGAGATTAAGGGTAATGAAGTGTTGTTGAGACCGCTTAAGCCGGTTGTTGTAAGAGTTGACTGGGCTGCTGTCGAAAAGATTTTACATGAAGAAGATAAGGTGGAGGAGGAGAGATTACGTGAAATCTTCAAAGAGTTACGTTATTGACACAAGCGTTGCACTAGCTTACAACCGAAAGCCTCGTATTTTAGGGCGGAGAGGAGGTCAGGCGTATATTAGTTATTATAATAAACGACATGACGCTCTAATAAACTATGTGATCATAGCCTTACATGAGACGTTAACAAGATCTGATAACTCCTGCCAATAATATGTTATATAGTCTTAAATAATATGTTGATTAAAAGAATATATAGCTGTGTTTAAGTGGCTTAATTAAGTATAACTGTCTCAATAGTAGTTCGCAGAGGATATGACAATATTAAATCTTCTTCGTTGATAAAATCTCAACAGGATCTTTTTATAACTCTCGAGGAAGTGTCAGAAATAGCGTGATTAGCAATAGAGTAATTCGTAGGCAATATTATTATTATAGGAGGAGCTTATCTTATACGCGACTAAACTAGATCCTCCTCTTTTAAAACTTGATCGTTTCCAAATTTATAACTATAGATGAAAGATATATATGGATGTAGGTGAAGAATGATGACAAAGCCGAACACGGCTTTTGCTTTTCTATTAATTGGTGGAATATTGATACTGATTCAAGGAATAATATATGGATTAACAATAATCTACGCAGGCATAGCCATTGCAACAATTTATGGAGCAGGTTTTTTCGGAGGTTTATTAGCTGTGTTAGGAGTAATTCTAATAATATTCGGAATCATATTGATTGGAGGCGCCTTGATGGTTAACACTGGCGAACCAAACAAAGTGAGATCCGGATCCATTATAGGCATATTATTCGGCGCACTTAGCATATTCTTTGGAGGCGGATTTTATACAGGATTTATGTTATCTATAATCGGTGGAATCCTCGGGTTAACATGGAAACCAGAACAGCCTTCACAATCTACATCGCAACAACCTACGCAAGCATGACGATAAATAAAATATTTCCAGAGAAATAATTAATGAAAATAATGATCGATCGAAATATTTAACAAAACCAGCTTAGAAATCGACATTCTCCTTATCTTAACGCTAATCCTTGCTCTTTAGGGCGGAAAGGAGGTCAGAAAAGGAAGCATCCATATAGATATGTCGTCATAATGTCATGTCCCGTTTGTTCTATACGTTTTTATGTTTAGACGTTATTTATAAAACGTGGGTGAGAATATGTCACGTCTTTCCGTAGTGTCAGATGTTAATCCAGCTAAGCTCAGCACCTTGCCAGGCTATCAGGATTTTTTGAGGATGCTTCGGGAGAAGTATAATCTAAAATCTATCGATATGATCAATATTGTCAAGAGAGGATTAAGCATAGCAAGACGATTAAAGCCGGATTTGTCAATCCAAGACTTCTACTCACTGGTTGATAGTGTGATCAGCCAATGTGTGAAGAATGGAGAAATTGATCTTGATGAATTCAAGAGATTGTTAGAACATTACATCAGTAAGCATAAAGTAGGAGAGGCAGAGCTCACGACTTTTGCTGAGGAGAAGCGTAAGATCGAGGAGTTGCTTCAAGATGTTAAAGAGAAGCTAGTAGATTTCGCATTAAAATTTGAGAATACAGAAGAATTTGAAGAATGGTTTAAGACTTGGTATAACGAGGTTTTATCTGACGTCAGATTATGGAGGAGTATAGCTGAGAGGGCTAAGTCTATAGACTTCGGTGAGTTAATAAAAAGTATCAGATTGTCGAGAGAGGTGTGACGTTATAGCCATGCAGATTCATATTTTAGATGCGTCTAGCATTATGAAGATATGTTTAACCCGTGGTTTAGAAATCCCACAAAGCTCTGCCACTATAGACCTGGCGAAGTATGAGACTTTTAACGCAATTTTAGTCTTAAACAGAAGAGGTCTGCTTAGAGATGATGAGGTGCCTAAGGTTGTCAGCCATGTTGAGAGGATCTTAAGTAGAATTAAAATATTAAATATAGATATTAGAGAGATGCGAAAAATATACGAGACAGCACGCCGACAAGGACTTACAGTTTATGATGCTGCATACTTATATACAGCTGAGAAGTTAGGAGGAGTGTTGATAACTGAAGACAAAGAGTTGCTCAGCAAATCTAGACAGCTGGGAGTAGAAAGTAGAACAATAAGTTAAACAATAGAACTTCTCTCTGTCCTGAAAAGAATGTTTCTTTCTTTTGTAAACTGTCGAAATGTATTAAGCTATATTTCTCTCAGTTCTCACCTCTTCGTCATAGATTTAGAATCTGGCTTGACTATCTCTATATCGTGACATGATGGAGTCTTACTAAATGCCTCATAGAATAATGATATCATTGAAATCTAGCCTGCCAGATGCTCTCATAAGATCCAGCTTTTTGATAGTATATGGCAATATCTTAAAGATTTGATGTTTCTGATGATCTCAATTGCTTCGAGATCTTGCTTATAGCCTCTAGAGAGGCGTCTTCTCATCAGATTTATCAAATAATTCAACTGTTGTTTTCAAAGCTATTTCAACAGCTTTCACCATTGTATCTAGAGACATACTGGGTGTAATCCCCGGCCAGTCAGATCTTCTGTGTGCAGCCTGCTCAGGAAGTAGTGGCAGATGCATGAAGCCAGCTCTCTTTGGATAGCCTTTCAAGGCTGAGTGATGTAGTGAGAGATATATAACGTAATTGCATAAGAATGTCCCGGCCGAGTTTGATATTGCAGATGGTATGCCTGCTTCTCTAAGTCTTTTCACAATAGCTCTTTTAGGAAGTGTTGTGAAATATGCTACAGGACCAACAGGATCTATAGGCTCATCAATAGGCTGCTCGCCATCATTATCAGGTGTTCTAGCATCTTTAATATTAACTCCTATCCTCTCTAAAGTGACATATGATATCCCAGCCCATTGTCCAAGCCCAATATATATGTCAGGCCTAAGATCATCAAAAAGATTTTTCAACAAAACGCCTGCTCTTCTGAAAGAGACTGGAAGAACAGCCGTATAAATTTCTAGACCAGATATATCAACAATTTTCTCCCCACTGATTCTTTTAACAACAAGCTCAGAAGGATTAATCTTATCACCACCAAACGGTTCAAAACCTGTGAGCAGAGCCCTCATAACAACCTCCTAAAAGATAATAGAAGAACATCTTTTAACTACCTAATCCAACGAATATATCAAAAGATTAAGGATCAATAGTTTTTATAAGCTTATGTTTATTTTTTGAGAGACATTTTATATATGTTGGAGATTAGATGGCTGAGATAGGCATGGCGGAACTATTGATCTCTGTGTTATCACTTATCGCTACAATAATCATATCAATAGCCACTCTAGCCTACTGGCTCGGGAGAAGATTCACAGCTCTCGAGAACGAGATCAAGAGGTTAGATAATAAGATAGATAATGAGACTAAAAGATTAGAGAACAAAATTGATAATGAGATTAAGCGACTTGAAGTTGGGTTTGAAGGTGAGATCAAAAGATTAGAGAATAAATTTGATAGCGAGATCAAAAGATTAGAGGGTAGGTTTGATAGCGACATTAAGAGACTCGAGACAAGACTTGAGAGCGAGACTGCTAGATTAAGTAGTGAGATCAGAAATGTAGAGGCAAGACTTGGATCTGAGATCAAGAGATTAAGAAAGGCTATGAGAAGACTTGGAAACGCTTTTGTAAGTTATCAAGAGTTTTTCATCGAATTCTTGATCAGCGAGGGGGTTATAGCTAGAGAGAAGGGAGATGTTGTTAAGAGAGAGGCTAGAAGAATAATAGATGTTGCTCTCACAAATCCTATTAAAAAAGAGGAGTGGAAAAGAATTAAAGAGCTTCTAGACAAAGACGAGTTGACATTAGAAGAAGCTTTAGAGCTTAGAGAGCTTGCCAGAAAAGTGGCCTGGGCATATGGCCACAGAATAGAGGCATGGAAACTACATCTATACGCGACAATGGCCGTTGGATTCGCAAGAAAAAAACTTGAGGAGGAGAGAAAGAAACAAGAGGAGAAGAAAGAGTCTAAAGAAAAATCATGTTAGAAAGATCTGAATGATCATTTCTTGAACAATTTCTTCTTATTACATATTTACAACTGATCTTGCGGATAACCGAAGTATTCTTATATTTAACGAAGGATTCTTTATATCAAAGATCATGGTTGCAGACTATTTTTATTTAACATATCTATCAAATAGATCGGGATTAACATGTCAGAAGATAAAAAATTAGATACAGAAATCATGTTCCCAGAGTTTTATTTCGAAGATCTGAAGCCAGGCCTCAGATATAGAAATCCTATCGGAAGAACTGTGACAGATGTTGACAATATATGGTTTACATTATTAACAAACAATATGAATCCAATACATTTCGACAAAGGATATGTTGAGAAGAATTATTCTGGAGAACCTTTCAGAGGAAGATTAGTTGTCAACGGGATCTTAACACTGGCAATCGCTATAGGATTGACAACATATATATCATCAAAAGGAGTTATGCTAGGAATAGAGAACGTAAGATTTCACAAGCCGGTCTTCGCTGGAGACACGATATATGCTGAGGCCGAGGTTGTAGAGGCGAGAGAATCAAGAGGCAGACCAGGTTTTGGAATTGTTAAAATAAAAACGAGAGCCTACAATCAGAATAACGAGTTAATACTTGAATGTGAGAGAGTTATCATGGTTCCTAAGAGAGGATATGTGTGGAGATGATTATCAGTGTCAAAACACATGTTATAAGTTTCACAAATTGCTGGGTTATATTAGAAATATTGCTGATATAGTATTTAGATATCAATAGATATTTAAAAGTCTTTTTTAGTATTAGATACTTGAAAGGTGAGAAGATTGATCGTGAAATTGTATGAAAGATCTAATATAAAAATAACAGTCATATTATTTCTAACATTACTCTTGAATATATCTATATTTGTTCCACCACTTACTCTATATTCGTCTCCGCAGACATATCAGCTTACCGCTCTCAACTATATTATTAGAAATCCTAATATAGTTCCTGGAGGAACTTTCAGAGATCCTATGATGGGAGAGGCTAATACATTGAATCCTTGGATGTACTCAACATCGTGGGAATATATGGTCATAAGCGTAGTCTATGATACTTTAACAACAATAGCTCCTGACGGAAATGTGGTAGGAGTGTTAGCAAAAAGTTTCGAAGTATCAAAAGATGGAAAAACCTATATATTTCATTTGTTCGAGAATGCCACATGGCATGACGGCGTACCTCTTACAGCAGAAGATGTCGTGTTTACATATAAGTTCTTGAGAGATTATGGAAATATCACGCGATGGAAAGATTATGCACCATATATAAAAGATGCGAAGGCGTTAGATAATTATACTGTAGAAATAGATCTTACGGAGCCTTACGCACCCTTCTTAACAATGGTTGCTTCAGGCATATTTATAGTTCCTGAGCATATATGGTCTAATATAACGCCTAGTCAGATACCTACTTATAAAAATGAACATCCGATAGGTAGTGGACCATTTATATTTAAAGAACATGTGCCTCAGCAATATTATCTCCTGGTTGCAAATACTAAATATCATCTGGGCAGACCGTATATAGACACGCTTATTTACCCGATAATATCTAATCCTGATGCAATGTTGTTGGCCTTGAGAAAAGGTGAGGTAGATGATGTTACTTGGAGTGTTCCTTATGCCACAGTGCCAGATCTTTTAAAAGATCCTAACATAAAGATCTGGAATGTTACAGAGCTTGGAGCCAGATTCATGTATTTCAACTGTCTGAGATATCCAATGAATGAAACATTATTTAGATTAGCAGTTCATTACTCTATTAATCTTACCGAGATAGTGAATCTTGTATATCAAGGATTTGCCTTGCCAGGCTCACTTGGCAGACTTCCACCTATATTACAGCCTTGGGCAAATCCAAACATACCGCCTAAAGAGGTTAAATATCCATTTAATCTAACTAAAGCTGCAGAACTTTTAGACAAGCTAGGTCTAAAAGATGTGAATGGAGACGGCTGGAGAGAGAAGCCTGACGGAACTCCGCTGAAGCTCGTGATATATAGCCCTTCATATGATCCTTTGAGAGTTAGAGTGGGCGAGATCCTGGCTTCTAACTTAAAGAAAATAGGTTTAAATGTTGTTCATCAGCCTCTTGAGTGGACAACGCTTGTGAGTAAGCTAGATTCAGGAGATTTTGATATGTTAATAATTGGGGGGATCGGATCTCAAGATCCTGATATTTTAAGAATGCTTTTCAGTACAAATGGAACTTGGAACTCAGGGCACTGCAGCTTCCCAGACTTGGATCCATTGCTTTATCAACAGGCTGTGACTGTTGATTTAGAGGCTAGAAAACAAATTGTATGGAAAATACAGGAGAAAATAGCAGAATACCTTCCTCTACTTAATTTTGTACATCAGCAATTCGTATTTGCTTATAGAACTGATAAATGGGCTGGCTGGATACTTTATCCATTAGCTTCACCTGACAACTGGTTCAGTCTTCTCAGCCTCTATAATATTCAACTACAGAAGACCAATATCACGCCGACAGCAATTGTGTATACGCAGACTACTACGACACCTGTAGCTACTCCTACTATTACGCCGACACTTACTACATCTATTGCTCCAACAACCACCGCTATTTCAACAATCACTACAGGGTCGCCGACGTATACTCCTATATTGTCAACAACTACATATATGACCGCCACCTCGCCTGCACCAGCACCGGCGCCGACATGGTCTATAATGGCAGTGATAGCAGTGATAATATTAGTTGTCATAATTGGGATAATTGTATATTTAGTTAGAAGAAGGAGATAGTCGAATGGGAATAAATAATGAGTGGATTAATTAGATTTTTTATAAGAAAAATAATTGCTCGATTCATAACTTTTTTTGTCATACTTACTTTAACATTTATAATTCCAAGACTTCTTCCTGGAGGGGCTTTCGCATATTTAGTTGAGAATCCTAATATTCCTCCAGATCTGAGACAAGTTCTGATAAAACAATTCGGACTTGATAAACCGTTGCTGGATCAATATCTAGCTTTTTTAAAACAGTTTTTTACAACAGGAAATATAGGTATATCTTTCAGCAGGCTTCAGCCTGTCAGCACTGTAATATTTCAGGCGTTGCCTTGGACCATTACTTTAGTGACAACATCAATAATAATTTCGGCGTTAATAGGCATGCTTCTAGGCCTATACTCAGCGTATAGAAGAGGAGGATACTTTGATACAATCTCAGTTGCAATATCAATGATCATAAGATCAATGCCAGGCTTTTGGCTGGGTATGGTGCTATTAATAATTTTCGGCTACTACCTAGGTTGGGCTCCTCTCTTCGGAGTATATACCTACGGATATCAATATTCTAATATCCTTGACTATATCGGAGATGTATTATATCATCTTAGGCTTCCAATGATCACTTTGATCATATTATCGATACCTGAGTACTTGATCTTGATGAGAAATAGCGTGATAAATATATTAGGCGAGGACTTTATAATGGTGGCTCAGGCCAAGGGACTTACTGATCGTGAGATACTGATAAAACATGTCTTCAGACCTGCCAGTTTACCGATATTAACAGCTCTCACGATAGATGTAGGATTCTCCATAAGCGGAGCTATGCTTATCGAAAGAGTTTTCTCAATACCTGGCGTAGGAAGATTAGCATATGATGCAGTATACATGCAGGATTATCCTCTACTTTTAGGAGTAGTGATCTATACGTCTGCACTCACTCTAATACTTGTCACGATTGTAGAGATCATGTATAGCTTCATAGATCCTAGGGTGAGGCTTGAATGAGATATCTCAAGAAGTTTATTGATGCTATGAGAATTATAGTTAAAAATAGAAAAGGTTTTGTAGGCCTTATACTTCTTTTAATACCAGTAAGCATGGCTGTAGCGCCGAACCTCATTGCTCCATATAACCCATGGGATATAGTGGATAAACCTTTTCTCCCACCATCATCTAAACATCTCTTAGGAACTAATGATGTCGGACAAGATATATTTAGCGAGCTTGTTTATGGCTCAAGAATCTCTCTATTAGTAGGCGTTTCTGCAGCAATTGCAGCAGTATTTATCGGCACAATCGTAGGTCTTTTTACAGGTTTTTACGGCGGCTTATTAGATGATATTCTTTCGACTATCACTGATGTCATGCTACTACTACCTATACTGCCATTTATGATATTAATGGCTGCATTATTAGGTCAAGGTTATCAAAACATTGTTTTAACAATAGCTGTCTTCACGTGGCCCGGCATTGCTAGACTTATTAAGGCTCAGGTAATGTCATTAAAGAATTTTCCATATATCGAGGCAGCTAAGGCATATGGTGCCAGCTCGATGAGACTTATGTTCAGACATATACTTCCTCAAATATATCCATTGATCGTGGCATTTGTCATATTAAGGACCGGCGGAGCAATACTTGCTGAGGCAGCACTAAGCTTCTTAGGTCTAGGAGATCCTACACAGAAATCATGGGGAGGCATGATATACTGGGCGATGAATAGCGGAGCTATCTCTAGCGGCAGATGGTGGTGGATAGTCGCCCCCGGCATCATGATCACAATAACAGTGGAGGCTACAGCATTAATAGGATACGCAATTGAGGAGTACGTGAATCCGAGGCTTAAAGGCGAATAAGATTAAGTCTATTATAATTCAAAACTATTATATATGTTTTAACAAAATAAAGTCATCATTTTTTCTCTACAGATAAAGTTATTATTTTTCTTGTCATTATGATATAGATCACTACTAATATTATGACTAAGGCTAATGAGAGTATTATTAGTGGCGTCATTATCTCTGGTTTTCCATAGCCGAAGCATATTGGTATAAACATTATCACTATACATCCTCCCACTCCCACCTCGGTCTTCTCAGAAGGTTTTGATGGCATTGTTATTGCTGGGAGTATTGATCCTATTATAATCACTATGAATCCTATTATGATAAGTGTTATCCCTATTATGAATAGTCTGTTCATATCCATCTCCATGCTCCTATTGATAATATGAATAATATTATTGCAAGCAAAAGTATTATTATGGCAAGTATCATTGTTATTCTAGCAATCCTCTGACTCGTGCCGAATATTATTGGGAAAGGCCCTATAATGACTACTCCGCCAGCCTCAACCTCTCTCTTCTCCTCAGGCTTCTCAAAACCTTTCCGTCTGATCATCTCATAGAATGTTGCCATAATGAGAATTATGAATCCTATCAAGACTATCATGAATCCTATCAATATGATGCTTAACATTTCAATCCCTTCCATAGCCGTATAAATATTTTTATTAGATAAGAATAAAAATGTAAAGAATTATTCAGACAGATTTTCCAGCGATCCTCTATATATATGAAGATATTTCTAACGCGTTTAACATTATAAATGATGTTAAAAAGCGATTCATCTTGCCAGGTTTTTTATCTTTTAAATAGATCGGTGCAATCTATCTTTGGTATAATTTAGATAATACATTTTTAACTCTTACAAAAAAATGTTTTCTAAATAGATTTTCAGAAAAACTTTATTAATAATAAGCTGAATAATACATAGGCATACACATGAAATCAAGCTATACCTATCCATGGCGAGATACTATAGAGTATATAAAACTTAGATTGGAAGAGGCGATACAAGAGGCTGAGCTTGCCATAAAATTTCTTGATCAAGGACTTTATAGAAATGCCTCTGGAAAAGTCTTTCAGGCTTGGAAGGCTTTAATGTCTGCTGCAGCTGCAAAAAACAGAGAGTTAATAGCTAAACATTATACAGGTGTTGTCAAGGACAGAACTGGCAGAATCAGGTCTAGAGCAGACCTGATAATAGCTCTGATGCCTACTACCAGGCTGAGAGAAGTTGCATCAATATTGGTGGAGGTGTATGGCAGAGAGATTCTACATCTTACAGACATAGCGATCAACATTCACGAGTTTAGATACAACGGCTTAGATCCTGAAGGAATTGTAAGTCGATACACAAATTTAAATGATGTTGAGAAAGACATCAAATATTTGACTGAGAAGATCATTGAATGGGTCAGGAGATTAAGTCAGACATGACACACAAGACCCAGAGATTCGAAACTCAGCCCTTAAGAGCAGGGAGGCTGTTTCTGTTTTCATAATTACTCGCAGTGTTTGTATTTACTGATGTCTAATAATTCTCAAAAAATTTATAGACTTCCAAAGCTTATATAATTGATCGACGCCTATGAGCTCCTGAGATCCGTAGGGCTGTGAAGTCTCTGGCGACAGAGACTGAGCTTCTACGGTGAGAGGGTTCAGAGAGCCATTGAGATATAGACGACGGAGAGCCTGAGACCAATAAATATTAAGAGCAATGAATCGCTATCTATCGAGAAATGGTCATAATAGCTGTTATACATATGTTTTAAGCTGAGACAGATCTGTGAGCGATGAAACATATTTTATAATTTTAGATAACATGAGCGATCTTTGTATGTGATCTCTCTCTTCATATTCTCATTGTTAATCAATGTTTTTAAGATTTTATCTTTCATTCTTTATATTTATATTTTTCATCTACAAAACATGGTTGACATCAATGGCTGATATTGCTGTGAGCACACGTGGCCTGGTGAAGATTTATAGTAATACTGTTAAGGCTCTGGACGGCGTCTCTATAAATGTCAATCGTGGTGAAATTTTCGCAGTGTTAGGTCCTAATGGTGCGGGTAAGACGACTTTGATGAGAATATTAACTACACAGTTGAGGCCTACATCTGGAGAGGCCTATGTCCTTGGTTATAATGTTGTTAGTGATGGCGATAAAGTGAGGAGATTCATTGGTTATGTGCCACAGGAGTTTAGTGTATGGACTGATTTAAGTGGTTATGAGAATCTATTGATATATGCAAAGATCTATGGTGTGCCTAGACATGAGATTAATGAGAGAATTAATGAAGTCCTCAGATTCATGGATCTTTCTGATGCGTCAAAAAGACTTGTCAGAACATACTCTGGAGGCATGATTAGAAGACTTGAGATTGCGACTGCACTCTTGATAGAGCCTGAGATATTGTTCTTAGACGAACCGACAATAGGGCTTGACCCAGCTGCTAGAAAGATGGTGTGGGATAAACTAACTGCATTAAATAAAGAACTGGGTTTGACAATATTTTTCAACTCTCATTATATGGATGAGGTGGAGATGTATGCTGACAGATTAGTAATACTTAACAAAGGCAAGGTCGTGGTCGAGGGAGCAGCTGATGAATTAAAAAGATCTGTTGGTGGTGAGGTGGTGGAGCTTACAGTAGATGATGTGAGTAAAACAGTTCACAGAGTTAATGAGATGAACAGTCTTGGAATTAGAGATGTGAATATAGATAATGACAGAGGAATTGTTAGAGTAATTGTTGATAATGCTGAGGAGGCTTTGCCAGTGATAATTACAACATTAAGAGATGCTGGTGTGAGAATTATTAAGGCATCTATATCCAGGCCTACTCTTGATGATGTTTTTCTCAAATATGTTGGCGGTAAGATATCAGAGGAAGGCAGATTACAAGAGGTGAGAACGTTAAGAAGTGTTATTAAGAAAGGGTGAGCTTAATGTCTTTTATAAATGCTGTTGTAGCTTTTGTAGAGCTTGAGGCACGTAGAATCAGATATAACATTACTGAGGTTATAACAAGAGTTGTTCAACCAATACTTTGGCTAGTCGTCTTCGGACCTATTATGGCGAGCGTAAGAGCGCTACCGACTGACGGCATACCATATATAGCGTTTATAACGCCCGGCGTAATACTGCAGTCAGTGACTTTTGTATCGATATTCTATGGATTAACTATTGTGTGGGAGAGAGAGTCAGGAATACTGAAAAAGCTGTTGACCACGCCAGTGCCTAGGATCGCAATAGTGCTCGGCAGATCCTCTGCATCAGTCATTAGAGCATTTATGCAATTCATGATAATAACGCCGATAGCCTTATTAATAGGAGTTAGAATAGTGCCGAATCCACTGGACATAATGTTTGTCATAATAATAATAACAATAACATCAGTAGGTTTCTCAACATTCTCAATATGGATAGCAACATTCATGAAGACAAGAGAAAGATTCATGGGAATAGGACAGGCAATAACAATGCCTCTATTTTTCGCAAGCAACTCGATATATCCAATAAATATAATGCCGCCAATATTCAAGGCGATATCACTTGGAAACCCGTTGACATACTCTATAGATGCACTGAGAAAAACATTAATAATAGGGACATTAGACGGCCTGATCACAGACATAGTAGCTTTGATAATATTCACCACAATATTCACATTATTAGCATCAATTCAATTCAGAAGATTAATAGAGTAGATTACAAGCCATCCTCCTACTAGGCAATCACACAGTGAGACAAATATAGGATTGCAATAATTCACTGTGTTGCAGCAATATTAAACATGACAATCAGTATCAACCAGATAAGTAGATTTTTCTATCTTATTCATGTCATTCTCAACCTTTGATATTTTAGAAACCTTATTCTTTAGGGCAAAGAGATATTGTCACTATGCCGTTTCTCAGTAGATGATAGCGAGATTCGAAACCAATAAATATGAAAGGCTATGAACCTCAGTCTACTTATCTAAGGCCTGAATATGTCTACTTCGATTCAGGCCTGCATTAAGGGCCTCCATTGACGTGATGTAATATGCATCAAAGGACTCATCATGCCTCAGCTTTCATGGGCAGAGGGGCGAAGGAGCCACCTTCTCAAGTCTCTCTCACGCTTCTTTTCTATCCGAGGAATTTCCTGACCCAATTTTCAGCGTGGATATAAGATATTATAATTACGGGCTGTATCGTAGGTATTAGTGCAGGAGCTATGGCGGCCTGTGGTCCTAGAGCTGAAGTTATAATGGCGGCAGCAATACTTTCATTCTTTCCCACAGAGAGAATAGCTACCGCCTGGTGATCCTCATATTTTATATGTAGAGCCTTGCTTATCGCAAGAGTCATGCCGAAAACCCCAATTATTGCAATGGCTTGGTAAACAATCACCTTGACAGCTACTAGCGGGTCTGAGATTATCTTAGCAGCCTGGCTGAAGACTAGCAGGAAGATAAGTGTAAGCACCGCCAGCATGGTCCAAAGCGAAAGCGGATCCTTAAGATACTCGTCCACGTATTTGCGGCCCTTCTTTTTCAGGATAATGTATCTGATAGTCTGCCCCACCAGCAATGGAACGATGAGAACCTCCACCAAAGATGTCACTATTGATTCTATTGGTACTGGTACTGAAGCGATATTAGCATAGCTCTTTATGATCAACGGTATAAGAGGAATGCCTATAATGATGGCGATAAGAACCAGAGCTGTAGCTAGCTCAAGGTTGCCTCTAACTATGAGGACATATCCTAGAGAGGCACTTGAAGCCGGGACTGCGTTGCCAGCTACAAAGCTTACGCCCACTTGAGGATCGCCAAGCGTAGGAGATAAAGCCATAGCAAGTACCGGAAACAACACATATCCATAGATTAAGTAGATAATTATAAACTTCCAGTCCTTAAAGCTCTTCACGAATCCTTCTGTCTTAAGCTGTATCATCGAGGGAAAAATTGTTAAAATCGCCATCGCAGTTATCAAGTTCGAGATCAGCGCCTTATTAGGAGCTATCACTGCCCTATAGTAGTAGCCTATGGGAATCGCAAGCAATATTATCAAGATGGTGTAAAGTATGAGATACTTCCTCATGTGAAGCGTTATCTTCTTTATACTCAATCATATCACCATTTTTATTGAAAATAGTCTAGGAGGTTAATAAACTTGACTGACTGGTCAATCAATTTTTTATTTATCTGTTTTATTTTTCTCTACTGAAAATAATTTAAGGATGAGATTTATGGAAGAAACTAGAAAGAGAATATTAGATGCGGCGATGAATGTTTTCGCCGAGTTCGGTTTTTTCAAGGCACCTGCCCGGCTTATAGCTGAGAAGGCCGGCGTCTCGAAAGGCCTGATATTCTGGTACTTCAAACGAAAAGACGATCTTATATCTGAGATTGCTTCGAGAGCTCTCCCCGTTGATATAATAGAAAATTGCCTCTCGAAAGATGTCGAGAGGAAAGAGCTTCTCAGATGCATAGGAAGCTCATATATATCTAAGTATAGTGATGAGAGAATGAAGAAGCTTCTTATACACTCTATATCGGCATCAAGCTCATATCCTCTGATATCTAAGATGCTTGATAGATCCTGTGGAGAGATGCTGAGAAGAGTTGCGTTAAGAGTTTTCGGAAAAGATGATAAGAAGAGTATAATCAGAATGAGAGCATTCTTCGGATCTCTGCTTTGCTACGTCTTGAATAGGCCCCAGGAAATTGAGGAGAAGGAATATATTGATGAGATTATATCGCTAGTTTATCACGAAAAGTAGCTTTCTTCTGCCAGCTCCAATTCATCAAAAAATTTATACTTGACATTTTCGCCTTCTCTGAAACTATTCATATTTCTCCCGAATTTCTAATCTATATATAGAAATTTTTGCTAATTACTGAAGCTCTCTCCACGGCGAAGAGAAATACTTCATCATATAAAGCCTTTGGAAAAGCTCGTCATTCTCCAAAGCTTTTTATACTCTTTTCTATCATTTTCCCAGCGAGCCTCTCCAATTCTCTAAAACAAATTTTTATCTATTGCTTAATTAGCTCTAGCTTCTATCTCGGCTTTTTCTCCTCATCGAGATTTCATTGTTGTTAAAAGGAGAGGAAGATCGAGAATATTTTAAGAAAGCTCGGAGAACTAGATCTTGAAAGATGCGGGGGGTGGGATTCGAACCCACGCAGGCCTACGCCAACGGGTCTCTCATCTATAGGCTGGAACTTGAGCCCGCCCCCTTTGGCCCGCTCGGGCACCCCCGCCCATATCTATATATATATGTGAGAATAATAAGTTTGTCCAAAGATCTTTATCGCTGTGATCATTAAAAATTTTTTATTGAAAAATATTTAATTTTATACGGTGCCTATATGTCTAGAAGAGTTGTGATTATTGGTGCTGGTGGGAGAGATTTTCATAATTTCAATATATTCTTTAGAGATAATCCTGATTATCATGTTGTAGCTTTTGTCCATGTATCTCAGATCCCTGGTTTAAAAAGTAGAAGATATCCTCCTGAGCTGGCCGGCTCATTGTATCCCGAGGGGATCCCTATATATACTGAGAAAGATCTTGAGAAGATCATTAGAGAGAACAAAGTTGATGAGGCTGTGATAAGCTACAGCGATCTATCGTATAAAGAGCTTGGAAATATTATTAGCAGAGTAATTGCCTCAGGAGCTTCCGTAAGGATCTTAGGGCCTGACGAGACTTTCATAAGATCTATAAGACCTGTGATTGCAGTCACAGCTGTGAAGACAGGATCTGGGAAAAGCTCTCTATCAAGAAAAATCTCAGAGCATTTAAAGAGGAGAGGAGTGAGATTCGTAGTCGTGAGACACCCAATGGTTTATAAAGATCCTGGGAGAATGATCGTTCAGTATTTTGAGAGGCCTGAAGATCTTGATAAAGAAGATCTTACTATTGAAGAGAGAGAAGAGTATGAACATTATGTGCTCAGAGGCGTCAAGGTTCTTGCAGGAGTTGATTATGGAAAGATCCTTAGAAAAGCTGAGGAGATAGCTGATGTAATAATATGGGATGGAGGAAATAATGACTGGCCATTCTACAGGCCGGACCTGATGTTCACAGTTGTAGATGCTATGAGACCTGAGTATATTGATGAGAGCTTTCCTGGAGAAGTCAATGTTAGAATGAGTGATGTGCTGGTCATCAACAAGATTGATCAGGTTTCTAGAGAAGATCTTGAGAAGATAGAGAACAAGCTTAGAAAAATGAATCCAAAGGCAGAGATCATAAAAGCTGTGAGTGAGGTTTCTGTAGACAGACCAGATCTTATATCTGGGAGAAGAGTCCTCGTGATAGAAGACTCTCCAACAGTGACACATGGAGGAGCTAGATACGGCGCAGGCTATGTCGCCGCCAGAAAATATGGAGCCAGAGAGATTATTGATCCAAGGGGATGCGCCGTTGGAATATTAAGAGAGCTTTATAAAGAGTATCCTCATATGGCAGAGATCCTTCCATCAACAGGATATACAGAAGAGCAACTTAAAGATCTTAAGGAGACTATTGAGAGATGTTCTCCAGACGCTCTCGTCATTGCCACACCCTCTTCTATTGAGAAGATACTTGATATAAAGATCCCTTCGGCCAGAGTGTCGTTTGATCTAAAGGTTGTTGAAGGAAGAAAAATAGAGGATATTATAGATGATTTTCTTGAGAAGATCAGTAGATGATTATCTCTCTAGATAATTTATCGATCTCTATAACAAGATCATCATCAGAGATAGTTATGTTGCTCTCAACTCTTACTCCAAAGGATCCTTGTATATATATCCCTGGCTCAACAGTAAAGACAACTCTTCTCTCAAGAACATCATCAGAATTTATAGATAGATAAGGAGGCTCGTGAACCTCAACACCTATCCCATGACCAGTTCTATGAACAATATATCTTCCAAGCCCATTGTCTGTTAGACATGATCTTGAGACAATATCAATTTCAGAAGCTCTCACATTAGCCTTTATGCTTCTCAAAGTCTCTTCATAACAGTTTTTATATGTCTCAAAGATGTTCCTAAGATCTCTCGATGGAGTACCGATCATATATAGCCTGGTTAGATCAGAGACATAACCCTCCTCAACTCTCACACCAACATCAACAAGAACAAGATCACCAAGTCTCAGAAGTCTATTGGTAGGTCTGTGATGAGGATTAGCAGTATTTTCTCCAAAAGCTATTATAGGTTTGAAGCTGGGCTCAAGACCTTCCGAAGCGATCAGATTTGTTATCTGCATCTCAACAAATCTCTCTGAAACGCCTGGAACAAGTATGTTATAAAGATCCATAAGGATCTTCTCAGTCTTTTTGACGGCATCAAATATTTTTGTAAGCTCTTCAACAGACTTTCTATATCTAAGATCTCTAGTTATTTTTGATAAAAGAAATATCTTCTCAGGAGAAAGCTTCTCTCTAAGAAACTCTAGATCCCCGAGCCTCATAGAGTCTTCGAAAAAACCTCTTCTACCAAAAATCCTCAGATCTCTAACAATCTTATCAAGATAAGGTCCTGGACCTGTAGAGTCGCTCCACACAACTATGTCTAGAAAATCTCTGAGATAATCATCCAGCTTGACAAGTTGTGGCGCTAGAAGAAGAGCTTCTCCATCAACATTTATAAATAATGCCATTAGTCTCTCAAGAGTCTCTTCACGAATCCCTGTGAAATAGATCATGTTTGGAGAAGGTGTGACAACTATATAGTCTCCACCAAGTCTCTTAAGATATGACACGGCTTCGCTAATTCTTCTCTTATACTCAGTTGTCGAGAAAACCATGATCCTCTCAAATAAAAATTGTGTATCAAAATATAAAAACAATGATCTTTTTGACAATTTATTAATAATCTATTTAAGAAATAATTGATTTGGTAATAAAATGTCTTCAGCTGAGATCTTTAGAAGAAAGATCATTACTTATATCGAGGAAAATAAAGATCCTTTGATCAAGGCGGCTTTCTACTCAGATGAAGAAGTGATGAACATAATGAGATCTTTAACAGAGAGATGGGAGAGATCAGGTTTTCAAGGAGTTCCTCTAGACCATGCAACATATGAAGAACTTAAGATTCTTGCTGAGAAAGCTGAGTATTATAAAGATGCTCCTAGAGAGACTTTTCTAAGAAAAATATTTAGAGAAGAATTCAGCGACTAGGCCTATAGATTGTTAAGCCATTTGACATACTCTACAAAGCTTTCCACAGGATCTTTAAATATATAGCCAGATCTTTTGATGAACTTATCTGAGGATATCCTAAGATCTTTCTCAGACAACACGTCTATAAATCTTCTCAACATCTCATCTCTTAAAAAGATCTTTAGAAGTCTTGTTATTCTAATGCTTCTCTCACCAATTCTTACGAAAGATCTTTTGTTGAGAACCTCTAGAAATATTCTGCTGATCTCTTTAACAGAGATCTCTTTTGGAGAAACTATATGATAATAGTCGTTATAAAGATCTTTTCTATAAAACAGTAGATTAATTATCTCCACAAGATCTTTGACGTCTATAATGTTAGTTTTTATATCAAGATCTAAATGAACCCCCAGTCTAGATATTCTGTTGAGAAAAATCCACTCATTATGTCTATTATATCTTCCGATCACAATATTAGGTCTGAGAATAACATAATTAATTCCATGTCTCTCACATAAATCTCTGACAAGAATCTCGCCTTCACATTTAGTCTTCTCGTATGATGTCTTCAGATCATTAATATGTGAACAATGGATCTTCTCTTCGGCCAGAGGCTTCTCTCGAGAGATGTCTGATGCTGCTGTCGATGATATATGAATATATAACAGATCTTTATTCTCTGAATATATTATGCCTCTCAAGATTCTTCTAGAAGTCTCCACATGAGCTTCATAAAGTCTCTCTCTGGATCCTCTTAACAATCCAATGCTGTTAATAACAACATCAATATTCTTCTCTAAGATGATCTTTGAAAGATCTTTTTCATCAATATCTTTAATAATCAGAGGCTCCACACCTTTCTTAACATAATGATTATACAGTTCTTCTCTTCTAACGCTTTCTCTTCTAATAACTGGGTGAACAACATGATTCTTCTCATGAAGAATCTCTACAATGTTTCTCCCTATGAAACCTGTGGATCCTAAGACAAGAACATTTCTACTCTTAAACATCTAATCCTCTCAATATCTTATTTATCTCATAATAAGCTACTCATATCCTTAAAAATATTTCGGAGCAGAATTATTAGGTAATACCGTGAGAGGGTTATTACGATAAAATAAGATCCTATAGATCATGTGTAGATAATTCTGATGAAAACATTCATATTAAGAGACCTAGAAATTATTATAATACACCTGTCTCAGAATAATACTCGGATTTGTATGAGGCTTCTCGGACAGGTAGAGGTTATACTCAGAGACAAGGCTGTTGTGAGAATTGCCGACGTATCATCTATTCCTATGATAAGCTCCTCAGTATATAATGAGAGGAGAGAATACATAGGAAGATTAATAGATGTTATAGGGCCTGTCTCAAAGCCTTACGCCGTCGTCTCGATCAAGAGAGAAGGATACAAGCCTTCTATAGGAGAGAGCTTCTATTATACTTACAAGCCTTCTAGAAGAAAAAGATCTTTCAGGTGAGATCTTATGGCTTCTGAGACAGAAGTTTTAAGAAACATAATATATGATCCTGTCCGCGGAGAATATATTGATGTTGAGACTGGCGAGGTGGTCTCTGAAGGAGAGATTAGAGAAGGAAAAGATTGGAGAGCATTTGACGCTGAAGATGTCATGACGAGAGCTCACACAGGACCTGGATACACTATGAAAGTTCATGACGGCGGTATAACAACTTTTGTAGATGGAAGAAGTAGAATAAGTAAGATGCAAAAGATCCTTAGGAGGCCGAGCGATCTTGCTGGTAAAAGAGAGATTGAAGCTAAAAAGAGACTTAACGAGATCGCTGGAATAATATCTCTTCCAGAGATTCTTGTTGAGGACGCAGGCTATATAATTAAGAAGCTGGCTGTGAGAGGAGTTATAAAAAGAAAGAATCTTGATTATATAGTTGCGGCAGTTATATATAGAGTCGCATATCTGAGAAACATAGATCTTGACAAAGAAGTTCTTATGAAGACAATGTCTTTAGATAGAAGAAAATTTTTTGAGACATTAAAGAAGCTTGAGTGGTCTGAGGTTTTTAATGATATAAGAGAGAAGGTCTCTAGAGGAGACAGAAACATATCTATATGCGGATCAAACTCTATAGACAGGATCTTGAGTATGATAAAACTTTCAGATCCTGTGAGAGAGACCTCCATAAGGATCCTAAGATCATTATATATACTTGATCCATCTATATGCTCAGGAAAGAATCCTAAGGGAATCATCGGTGCAGCAATATATATCGCCTCTATAATTAATAATGAGAGAATAAGTCAACAAGAGATTGCTTCGAAACTGAACATCTCAGAGGTCACTATTAGAAACAGATACAAGCATATTCTAGATAAGATTGATCTTGTGGTCTTCATATAGTCTCTAAACTTCTTTGTCATACTCAACTACTTTAAGCATCTCAGACCCGCTCAGTTTAGCTACTTTAAAATATTTATCACTTATCCTCCTAAGATCAGGGTTTTCACCAAGGATCATAACAGATATAAGTTTTGCCTCTGCAGACCTCAGCTGTTTAACAACTATGTTCTCAGCAATCTTATCTTCGCCATCTGTTATAAGTATTATCTCGTTAGGAGCCTTAGGCCCCATGTTTTTTATATCTTGAGCTGCTGTAACCAAAGATCTTGTTATATCAGTTCCTCCTCCACTTCTTATTCTAGAGATATAATCCATAAGTCTGACTACTTCAGACATTTTAGCTCTTCTAGATATCTTGATCATGCTGTAAGGAGTTGTGTCAAAAAATCTCATTATGAAAACTCTCCTCTCTTTTCTAGCCTTCATAAGAAGTGCCAGAGCCGTTGCCTTAGCCCATTTAATCTTCTCACCATCCATAGAGCCGCTTTTATCCATCAAAACATATATAGGTCCTGTTGATAGGGTGAGCCTCTTCTCGTATAGAAGAAGTCTTCCCTCAGCAATTTTAACATATAGATATTCTATTGGGTAGACAAGTTCTGAAGGGACGATCCTTTCGATGTCAGAGCCCTCCTCATACCCCTCAATCTCTCCTCTGCTACTTCTAATCTTTTTTCTTCTCGAACTTGTTCTTATATCAGGAATGTTCTCAAGGATCTCTAGAAGAAGATTTATATCAGTGTTTTTAGCCAGTCTGATTATCTCAGGAGCACTCTCATCAAAATCAAGCACAGAACCTACTCCAGCCTGATTGCCTAATAAGATCTCCTCAAGTTTTGATGCAAGCTCAGCCTCTTTAACAGCTTTTTTCACAGCATTTTTAACAGCCTTGCTAATACTCTCTCTCATATCTTTATCATTATCATCAGAAGATCCCTCCCCCTCCTCTCTCTTATCCTCAGACATCACTCTATTCATCTCACGAATCAGATTTTCTAAGACGGCCGCAGATATCAACAAAGATCTTTTGGAGTTTGTTATAGTGATCTTTCTGATATCCTGTGTCTCTCTAGACTCTAATATCTCTTTTATTATCATATGATGTCTCTCAAGACCTTTCCCAATCTCTTGAGAAGATCTGAGGATTGGATATGGAAGATAAAAGCTGTAGAACAAGTCTATGGCAAAATTGATATTTATATCTTGAGGTATTCTCACAAACTTCTTGACAATATCAAGAATCTTTTCACCTCTATATCTAGTCAAAGGATCCTCATATCTCACGCCTAGCAATACTCCTGGCATCAGCTCAACCTCTTCTTGATATTATCTAAAACACTGTCTATTAAAGCAATGACTTGTCTCCCCTCGTTCTCAACATTTTTGTCTCCACTCTCGATAATCATTGACACAACTCTCTCTCTAGTTATCTCAAGATCTCTATAGATCTCTATTAGCTTCTGTTCTAGAAATCTTGAGAGCGGAGGTCTGGGATATGATGAGACGTAGTTGGCTATGTCTCTGACGTTAATCTTGATCTCTTCAAGAGCCTTCAGATATCTATAGGGCGTCTTAAGCTCCTCATTTAATATTGTAGTCACTTTCTCAAAATCCTCAATATCTCTAGGGACAACATATTTTAGAGAGAGAAGATCTGTCTCAACAGCACTTCTCCTACCCTCTAGAAATGCTGTTGCAGAAATAACCTTGAGAGCTTTTCCTTTTCTTCTATCAGTCACATGAACACCTTTGTTCTCAAAGATCGAGTATAGCTTGAGAAGTTTATTCTTAACCCCCCCAAGATCTATGTTTTCAACAACTATTCTTCTTATGACCCTAAGATCGTTTATAGACATTATAGGCTCAATCTTCTCCTCCTCCAAGATCATTTTTCTCTCCAAAGCCCACTCATAATCCAAAAGATCTTTCCAAAGATCTTCTGACACAGGCTTCACATATTGTCTCAAAAGCATTCTATCATAAAGAGCTTCAAGCTCAGGATCATCAGGAACCTCGTTGGATGCTCCGAAAAGACTCCACAGAGGAACTTTTATCTCACTATATCCATCATAAAATATTCTCTCATTAAGAATTGAAAGTATAGAGTTTAAAATAGCAGAGTTCGCCTTAAAGATCTCGTCGAGAAATATTATGTCAGCCTCAAGCATCTTCCCTTTTGTGATCCTTACGTATCTACCTTCTTTAAGAGCCACAAGATCCAAGGGGCCGAACAATTCTGAAGGCTCAGTAAATTTAGTCAGAAGATACATGAATAGCCTGGCATTAAGAAGCTGAGCAGATCTTCTTATCAAAGCACTTTTAGCAGTGCCAGGCTCACCGATCAACACAGCATGTTCACCAGTCATCAGAGCAAGAACAATCACTCTAGCCTCCTCCTCTCTACCAATGAAAGGTTTCATAAGCTCATTATAGAAAGACTGGATCTTTGATACATAACTTTGAAACTCATCATCTGATGCTATCTTAAACACCTCTTTATCTCATATTCTAGATTACTACAGAAATTAAATATGTATACTAAGATTATCTCATGATCTATGTCAGAAACTTATAAACCTTTTCAATCAAATAATACTAATGGTGTAGGGCCCGTAGCTTAGCCAGGTAGAGCACCCGGCTCATAACCGGGGGGTCCGGGGTTCGAATCCCCGCGGGCCCATAAAGATCATTTCTCAAATATCTCTCTGAGAACTTTTATTCCATCAAAGATTTTTTCAGAAGATATCAGTCCAATACCTATTCTAATACTATACACAGGATTCTCAACAAAAAATCTTGTTGCAGGAACATACAACAGTCTTCTTTCAATAGCTTTATCAACATATATCTCAGGATCTTTATCAACATATATCAGATTAAAAAATCCGCAGACAGGTCTCGTGTATCTCTCCGGAAAATATGTCTCGAGAGCCTCCAAAAGGATCTTTCTTTTCATATCATAATGTTCAGAACATCTTTTCATGAGAGCCTCTGTAATGTTTTTCTCAAGAGCTTTCGACATTGCCAGCTGTAGAAATGTTGACGTGGAGAAATCATGTTGTTCTAAGATCTTTATTTTCTCAGCAAGATCTTTATTAGTTATCACAAAACCTATTCTGAGACCAGGCGCGAAAATCTTGCTCATAGACCCTATATAGATCACTCTTCCACTTCTATCCATGCTCTTAAGTGAAGGAGGAGGATCTTTAGAGACAGGTCTGTAAGGATCATCCTCGACAACATATAGATCATATCTCTCAGCAATCTCAAGAAGATGTCTCCTACGATCAATACTCATCACATATCCAGTAGGATTATGACAGGTAGGGTTGAGATATATGAACCTCGGCTTAAGACCTTCCCGAAGGATCTTCTCAAGATAATATGTGTCCAGCCCTTCTTCATCAATAGACACTCCTCTCAGAGATGCCCCATGAAATCTTATTGGATAAACCCCCTCCCAGAAAGTGGGGTTTTCGACAATCACTATGTCGCCTTTCTCAACAAGGATCTGACTGAGAATCTTGATGCCATGTTGAGCTCCTGAGACAATCACTATCTCTTCATCAGATCTTAGCGATACACCTATTTTATCAAGATAATACTTCTCAATGTTTCTCACAAGCTCAGAAGATCCTCCGGCGCCTGGATATAAAAATGCTCTGTAGCCATACTCCTCTATGACTTCTTGAAAGATTTTTTCAAACTCTTTCACAGGGATCAAAGAAGGATCTGGTGAGCCGCTTGCGAAGTTATACTCGATCTCTCTATCTCTAGATATCATAGATACATACTCTATAGGAGACCACTCAAAGATCTTCATAAGATAATCCCATGAATATGTTTTCAAAACATTATTTAATATGCTACTCATATAACATAAGATGATGAAGATATCAAGAGACATGATAAGGATCTATGCGAGAAAAATTTTGGGGAGAAAAGGAACATTTCTTCTCAGAAACATAGTCTCAGACCTGTTTTACTACACAGGATTTGGCGAGAAAATTGATAGACCCGATGGTATATCAGCTGTGACCATATCATATAATGAGGAGGACTGGATCAGATATTCATTATTGTCTATAAAAGATCTTGTTGATGAATATATTGTGATGGACTCATCTAATGATAGAACTCCGGAGATTATCAGAGAGCTTATTGATAACGAAGGTCTCAACATAAGATATGAATGGGTTCCTCCAGGAAACATTCCTGAGGTTAGAAACAGAGGGATTAGAAAAGCTAGATTTAAATGGATCCTTGTCTGGGATGCCGATTTCATTCTCTATGATGAAGCAGTGAAAATAATTAGAGAGGTCATTGAGAGTCTTAGAAAAAATAGACATCACATGATCTATTGGCCATTCATAACTATATGTGGAGATTTATGCCACGTATGTTCAGAAAAGCCTTATCATATTGAGCATTGGATGTATACATATTCTGACAAGGTCAGATATAAATATCTTGGCAAGATAGATTCTTTGATAGCGCCGTTGAGTATTTATAAAGTGGTTTTTATCAAAAAGCCTCTGGGACTTCATATAAATGCTCGAAGCCCTAGGAGAACAGCTGTCAAACATCTATGGTATAAACATAGAGATCTTTTCGAGAAATCTAGAGAATCATTCGATAAAATAGCTGAAGAGCTTGCTGAGAAGGAGTTTGGCACAAAAGATCTTGACGTCATAGGAGAAAAGATCATTAGAGAGATGACTAGAAGACTTCCATTATATAGAGAAGAAGTCTTCGGCAGATACCCGGCATCTCTACGAGATAAATATCTGAGATGTTTAGAAGAAAGTTCTTAAGATCTTTATCATTTAAATTTTTATGATATATCTAAAAAGATGATGAACAGAAGCTTTTTATATGAGAGAGATTTCTGGGGGATATGTAAAGTTGTTGAGACTATATTATGTCTAGAGATCGGATCAAAAGATCTTTTCTATTGTTCTTTGAAAGGTCTGTTTCACACAGACAATTATCTATATATAAGAGTTTTTGATGAAAGCTTCACATATAGACTGATCCCTTTAAAGAGAGAGGGGCTCATAATAATATGTAGAGATCCATATGAGATGCTTAAGATCCTTTTGAAAGAAAGATTTTTTACATATGATATGTTGAAGAAGCTGATCGATGTATGTAGTCTAACATCTTATGTATACATAGATCTTTTTAAAAAATATGATGACTATGATCTTTATATCATTAACGTCATGAAAGATCTGAAGAGATGTTGTGATGATCCTCGTCATGTCCCTAGGATCTGTAGAGCTGAGAATATTCTTACAGAGCTGATGATAATGTCAACAAGAACAAGACTTTTTCTTGAGAAGACTGGGGAACATATCTTGGCTCAGAAGATTTATATGGAGAGACTTGTCAATGATTTTATGAGATTATCTAATAGGAAAGATCCTTTTCTTGAGGATTTTCTCGAGTTGATCAAAGGATCTTTATAAAGATTTTATTCTTTTAACTCTTTGATCTCTCTGAGAATTCTCTCGAAAGTTCCAGGAGGCTCCTGAGGCTTGACTATATCTATGATCACATATTTTATCGAAGGATCTATTCTTCTTATTATTGATGTGATCTCTTCTTTAACTCTCAAAACATCTTCCAGACTTATCGATGGATTAATCTCTATCTGAAGAATAACTATATATTCATCAGGCTCTAGAGCAAGACTTTTGACGTCATTAACGTCCATAACCTCTGGTATAGATATGACGTGTCTAACGATCTTCCATAAAAGCTCTTTAGGTGCTGAAACCCCCACTAAGACGCCTATATTTTCATATACAACATGTGTAGAGCTGACTACTATTATGACTGCTATTATTATTGAGAATATGAAGTCTATCATAAGATTCTCTATATATAGTGATATCGTGGCCAACATGTTGCCTGTGATCCCCATCAAATCCTCTAAGATCAATGGTTTCAAAAGCGTTCTTCCTCCAATAGACACTCTCTCATAGATCCTTATTGATATAAGTAGCGTGGTCAAGTCGAAGAATATTATTATCATCATTAGAGGAGCATAAGACCTCCAGAGTAATGTAGATATGTTATCAAATGATCTTAACAGCCCCTCTATGACAATCATATAAAAGACAGATCCTGCCAGAAGAACTGATGATATCAGGCTTGCCACATAAGCAAATCTTCCTCTTCCAAAAGGATATCTAATTGATGAAGGTCTTGTAGATATGACGGCTCCTTGATAAAGTGTGAAACTATTGATCATGTCTCCAATAGAATGAAAGATCTCTGTGAAGACAGCTCTAGATAAAGTGGCTGTGTATATAAAGATTTTTATTCCAACAGCTGTGATATTAAATAGAAACGAGAGTAGTAGAGGTATCTTCTCATATCTACCTCTCAATCATATCCATAAAAATTTGATTAAGAAATAAAAATAAATCTCCTTCTTGATAACATAAAGATCATCAAAAATAAGTATTCACAGCTGATCTATATTATAAAATTGTTTTGATAGAGAATATTTGGTCATATAGTCTCGCCTTTCAATCTCTCTCTGATGAATCTTATAACTTCATCAACTAGTCTATCAGCTGTTTCTGCCGCCTCCTCAGCTAGTATCCAAAGCTTTCTATAATCTAGGATCCTATATCTATGGACAAGCATGTGTCTAACAGGTATTAATCTTCTGAGGCTTTCAGCAACATCTCTTGAGATAATATTGTTTCTTTCTGCAATATCCACATAATCTTTATAATATGATGCGACGCCTAGATTAAGGCCTGCAACAACATGTCTCAGAAGATCTATGAGGCCTTCGATTAGAGTCTGTAGAACTCTTTCAAAAGATCTTTTCAGATGTTTATCAGAAGCTATTTTATCTAAACCCATCTCAAACATCTCCCTAAGATCTTTAGAATCCTCATTTACTCTAGCTATAATATCTCTTATGACCTCAATATCCAAAGGATCTTTAGAAGCCCATTTTCTACTCATTATATTCTCAAGCTCTCTCACTTCAATAGTCTCTCGAGATATAAGATCATGAATATTTACTCCTCTATTGATTATCTCCACGCCCTCACTAATGATCTTAAGAATCATCATTGGATCGAGAAGTCTCATATCTATTATAGAGATCTTTTCCTCAGAGATCTTCAGAATATGAGCTATCTCAGCAGATACATCTAAAATAATCGATGGATCATCAGTCATGACGGCAATATCAATATCGCTCAAAGGTCCTTGAGACCCTTTTGCATAGCTACCATAGAGATATACAAGCTTGACCTCTTGATATTTTGAGAATATATCTCTGAGAAGTTTTGTTATCTCTTCAACATGTCTCATAATGTCTCTAAATAATGATGATGTTATCAATATTAAATTAATTAATGATCTTATGACGATATTTAGGAGGTTTTTTGTAAGTTAAATATGTTTTGTATATAATGAAATATATGGAGATTTCTGTTGGAAAAAAGATCTTCACAGATCTCTATGGCTAGAGCCAGATATAAGATTGTTGTGATCTCTGAGAGATGTAAAGAATGTGGGATCTGTATAACAGTTTGTCCCGTAAAGATCCTTGAGAAAAGCAGTTTAAGAAACTCAAGAGGATTCAGATATCCTGTCGCCTCTGATGAGAATAGATGTATAGGCTGTAGATTATGTGAGTATTCATGTCCAGATCTTGCGATATACATATTATGAGGAGATCTTCATGAGGATCGATTATATATCTGGAAACAGAGCGATAGCAGAGGCTGCCATAGCCTCAGGACTTAAATTTTTTGCTGGATATCCTATAACACCTTCATCAGATATATTTGAGTATCTAGCCGAAGAACTTCCTAGAAGAGGTGGATATGTGATACAATTTGAAGATGAGCTTGCATCAATATATGCCGTGATAGGAGCCTCATGGACATGTTCAAAAGCTATGACAGCAACAAGCGGGCCAGGCTTTTCGCTCCTGGTCGAAGGGATCAGTATTGCTGTGATGACCGAGACCCCTCTTGTGATAGCTTATATAATGAGAGCTGGGCCGGCCACAGGAGTTCCTACGAAAACTGGTCAGTATGATGTTTTTCAGGCTGAATATGGTTTTCATGGAGGTCTTCCAATACCAGTCTTCACGCCATCGAATCCTCAGGAGGCTTATGATCTTACTATAAAAGCTTTCAACACCTCTGAGATCCTTAGAACTCCGGTAGTATTGTTGTCAGACGCATCGATAGCAAATATGTTTGGAAAAGTATTGATCAGAGAGGCTGGTGAGATAGAGATTATTGACAGAAGATCTATTGAGATCCTTAGGAAAAAAGGTTGTGAATGGTCTCTTGATGATGTTTATGAGATGAAATGTGTAGGCGATGGATATGATATATATGTTGAGACTTTAACACATGATGAGAAGAACATCTACAGACCTACCACAGATGTTCAGAGAAGACTTATGTGGAGACTTTATAGAAAGATAATGAATAATAGAGAGGTTTTGTTTGAATATTCTTTTCATAATTATGGAAACAAAAGATGTAGAAACATGATTATAACATACGGATCTACATTTTCATCTGTCTCTGAGGCTGTCAGAGAGCTTAATAAGAATGAGAAAGACTTCTGCGTTTTTAAGCTGAAGACTCTTTATCCTATTAATGAGAAGATTTTTTATGAGAAGACTAGAGATGTTGATAAGATATTTGTTGTTGAAAACAACGTGGGACTATATGTGAAAGAGATCAGAAGTGTTGTAAGAGATAAAGATGTCATATCAATATCTGTTATAGATCTTGAGTATCCAGATCCTGATGAGATTGTTGAGAGAGTGAGAGAATGGCTGTAGCAGTTGAACATCCGCTGGATAAATATGTGAGAACTGAGAAGCTTCCTACCCTCTGGTGTCCTGGATGTACTATTGGCATCATCATGACTTCACTTCTCAGAGCAATTGATCAGAGGATTAGAGAAGGACTTCTGAGAAGAGACCAGATCACGTTTGTAGGAGGAATAGGATGTTCAGCTAGAATAGCAATGTATGTGAGATTTGATTCTGTTAGAACAGCTCATGGAAGAACAATTCCTTTGGCAACTGCCATAAAAATCTTAAGGCCTGAACATAAGGTTATTGTAGTCGGTGGAGATGGAGACATATGTGCTATAGGTGGTAATCATCTTCTACATGCATTGAGAAGAAACATGGATCTTATGATAATAATTGTTAACAACATGATCTATGGGATGACAGGTGGACAGGTCTCTCCCACAACCCCTCTGAAGCTTTATACAACAACAACTCCATACGGCAATCCTGAGAAGCCTCTTAACATCATAAGACTGGCATGTTCATTAGGAGCAAATTTTGTTGCAAGAGGATCAGCTACACATCCACATATTCTTCAACAGATATTTTATAAAGCACTTGGCAAGAGAGGTCTGGCTCTGATCGAGGTTTTGTCATCTTGTCCAGAGATCTTTGGTAGACATATTGGCATAACAGATCCTGTCAAATCATTTATGACACTCAGAGAGAAGATTAAAGTGAAAAGCAACCCATCTCTTGATGAAAGCGAATATGATTGGGAGAGAGGATTCGTGATAGGAGTATATCTAGATAAAGATGATCCTGGCTACATAGATAATCTAAGTCTTCTATACAAATCTTTGAGAGGCTTCTGAGATGAGGATCGAGATAATATTGTCAGGCAGAGGAGGTCAGGGGATACTGATGCTTGGGAGAATACTTGGGAAGACCCTGGCCAGATATACAAGCTATTATGTTGCAGGCTCAGAGACATATGCCACTGAGGTTAGAGGAGGAGACTCTAGAGTTGACATAATAATCTCAGACAATGAAGACGAGATCGGATATGTGAGAGCTAGAAATGCTGATATAGCAGTCTTCATGTACCCTTCTCTGATGAAAAACTTGTCAAGATATATAAAAAGAAAGGCGAAGGTTTTTATAGACACAACATTTATAGACATAGATTCTCTGAGAGAATATGATTGGACAATAATATCAGAGCCTTACACACAGATCTCTGAGAGAATATTTGGAACCTCAAGAGTGGCAAACATGATGATCTTAGGTCATCTGATTAAAGAGACCGGGATAGTAGATCCAGAGGCTGTTGAGAGAGTTATTAGAGAAGAGATGCCTTCTGAATGGCATGACATAAACATAAGATCCTTTAGATATATGTTAGAGAAATAAGTTTGCTGAAGAGATGTATAGATCTTTATATAAAGATCTTTTAAACAATAAATAGATGTCGATTCTATAAAGAGACTTAGACCTGTCAAAATTTATGGATATAAAATGATTTAAAAGAAAATTCATGCTCATATAAATCAATCTATGAAACATAAGAGGGGGTAGAGATTTTTATGATACATATCGTTATATTAAAAGATCATATATATTTTAGTTAATTTGTTTTTTAACAAATTTATAAATAAAAATTTATATTTTTGTTTATTTAATCAATTGCGAAAAGGTGGTTTGAACTGACTTCTGTCTCTAGAAGAGATTTTATTAAAGGTGCTGTAGCTACTCTAATAGCCACGACCGTCTTATTGTCTCCTAAAGTATCTTCTAAAGAAGCTGAAGCTAAGAGATGGGCTATGTTTATTGACGTAAGCAAATGCTACGGCTGTATGGCGTGTGTAGTGGCGTGTGCAGCTGAGAATAATGTGCCTGTCGGCGTTTTCAGAACATGGGTTGAGAGACATATTCTCCCTAGTGGCACAGTGGCTTTTGTACCTAAATTATGTAATCATTGTGATAATCCTCCTTGTGTGAAGCCTTGTCCTACTGGAGCTACATATAGAACTGAGGACGGCCTTGTCCTTGTTGATCCTTTGAAGTGTATTGGCTGTGGAGCTTGTATAATAGCATGTCCTTACGGTGCCAGATATTATAATCCTATAACAGGAGTTGTTGACAAATGTACTTTCTGTAATCATCGTATAAAGATTGGTAGACCTCCAGCATGTGTAGAGGCATGTCCTACGAGAGCAAGGGTCTTCGGCGATCTCAACGATCCTAATTCTGAGATCAGAAAGATTGTTGATAAGATCCCGACGAAAGTAATAAAGCCTGAGACTGGTGCAGAGCCTCAGATATATTATTATTCTCTGCCGGAGGTCGGGTCGAGATGAGCTACATCTCATACCCATATGGATATATGTATCCAAACGAGATGGCTAATGGAATAGTCTGGCTGCCTATAATAGCTACATATATACTATTTGTGTCGATAGCCTCTGGAACTGCTATTCTTCTAAGCATAGGAGTATTATTTAATGTGAGTGTGTTAAGAAGATTATCACCAATGTTTATAATGATATCACTGGCCACAGCATTTGTATATTTATTAGGTCCTCTGGCAGATCTGAAGAGGCCTGACAGAGCATTCTATATATTTATATATCCTCATCTGACCTCTTCAGAGATGTATCCAGGAGTCTCACTGATAGCATTAATGGCGTCTGTGATGTGGCCTCTCTTAATAATTCTATTGATCGTTTTAGGATATCTCATATTATGGAGAAACATGTGGAACTCTCTGTTAACCAAGATCCTTTCGCTAATACTGATCTTTGTAAGCCTTATATGGTCAACATATTTCGCATCATTATATTTCGCCACTATACCTGTGTTAAGACTTAATAATCTACTTCCTCTGCTACCTGTAGACCTCTTCTTAGAGACTATGGCGACAGCAGGTGCAGTAGGAATATTAGCTTTTATCATACATAACAGGTCTCTAGAGAGATCTGCATCAAAAATTTTAAGTCTTACAATATTGATATGCGGCTCAGCATTTATAATATTAAGGTTTTTCCAGATATTTCGTCTATATACTTATATGACAGGTTCTCCAGAGACCTCTATATTTCTTAACGTCTTCACGCCTCTTAATAACGTTGTATTCATACTAGCCTTATTATCTAGCATATCAGCTTTCTATGTATATATTAAGAACTCTATGATCTCAGCTTTTATAATGATCATCACAACTATTTTATGGAGCTTTTATGATAAATGGCTTTTCGCGGTTGATATACAGTCTATATCAAAGACTTTTCTATCGATAATATCAGCAGAACTAGATCTTTTGTCATGGTCTTTAGAGACGGTAGCAATGATCCTTTTGTCATTATTCATATACTTTATATTGTATACATGGGTCGTCAAAAAACCTATACTTGATACAGGTGTTGTAAGAGGTGAGACATATGACAAATATTGATCGAAGATCTTTTGTTAAAGGACTTGTAGCCATAGGACTGGCTTTTGGAGGTCTGCTAGCTTATTCACCAGTGATCGATAGAATGATAAGACCTAAATACGGCTACGCAGAGGTTCCGCCAGATCCTCAGGAGGGTGGCAACGTAAGATATGTATACTCAACCTGTCTAGGTTGTAATGTGAGATGTGGTATAAGAGCGAGAGTAGTCAATTACGGCGGAGTGGATGTGATTGAGAGGATCGAGGGCAATCCTTATCATCCTTATAATAGAGCTGTATCTATTGATAAACAAACTCTGATCTATGATCAGTTGCCGTATAACACGCCAGTTGATGAGGCTACTAGAAAATGGTTTGGAACGTTGTGCGCCAGAGGACAGGACGGCATACATTACACATATGATCCTTATAGAGTTTTGAAGCCTCTTAAGAGAGCAGGACCTAGAGGCAGCGGGAAGTGGAAAGTGATCAGCTGGGATCAGCTGATTAAAGAAGTTGTTGAGGGAGGCGTCATAGAAGAGACTGGAGAAAAATTGCCTGGTTTGAAAGATTTCTTCCCATATGGAAAACTTAGAGATGCTGGTTTCGAGGATCCTACAAAGATCTTGAGCGATATGAAGGCTGACATAGACTCTATAATGAAGATCGCGAAAGATCCTGGCAAGACTTACGAGGATCTGGTCAAGGCTTTAGAAGAGTTTAAGAATAAATGGAGCAAGATATTAGGTGAGAAAGGACTTAAGCTAGAGAACATATTAGTAGATCCTGATAAACCAGATATGGGCACTAAGGCGAACATGATCGTTTGGATCAGAGGTAGAGGTCAAGACAATGCTGATGTCTTCTATCAGAGGTTCATATTTGCTTTAGGCAGCGTCAACTGGCTTAGACACACCAGTGCCTGTCAGCTCGGATATTATTCAGCAAACTATTTATGGGCCGGCGTGCCTGATCTTCAGGGAGACATTAGAGGAGCTAAAGTCATAATATTCGCAGGAGGAGCCCTAGGAAGGGTTCATCCAGGCGCGACAGGTCAAGGACTGATGATCGAGAGAGCTGCAAGAGGAGAGCTTAAAGTATATTATGTGAATCCTGTGGCACCTAGACTTGCAAATCCAAACATAATATGGGTTCCTGTGAGACCTGGAGAAGATCTTGCTCTTGCAATGGCTTTGATAAGATGGGTTATAGAGAATAAGAGATATAACAAGGAGTTTCTAGAGACGCCTAATTTAGATGCTGCAAAGAAGAAAGGTTATCCAGTGATATCTAACGCGACATGGCTTGTGATAGCAGAAGAGGGTCATAAAAGATTTGGAGAGTTTCTCATAGACAGTGACGTGGGAGTTGGAGATAAAGGTGTTCCAGTGGTGTTCTCAAACAATGCTTTGAGACCTCATACAGATGTTGATTCAGCAGAGATAGACTGGGAAAGAAGGATCACTCTGAAGACTGGTGAGACAGTTCTTGTGAAGACCGCTTTTAGAATGGTTAAAGATGAGGCTTTTAGCAGAAGTATTGAGGAGTGGTCTCAGATCTGTGGCGTACCTGTTGATCTTATAATTCAGATGGCGAGAGACTTCACAGATGCAGCTCCCTACGCATCCACAGTTGTACATAGAGGCGTTGGTCAACATCCTAATGGTGAATACGCGGTTTGGGCATATAGAATACTTGATACTCTCATAGGCAATTATCATAGAAAAGGCGGCATATTAGGCAGGCCTGCAACCACCGCGTATAACACAAAACTGTATAACTGCGGCTCATCAGGATTTGGAGAGCCTCCTAGATGGGGTCCTATAATAAGTAGACAGAGATATGCTTATGAAGACACCTTAGAATATTGGCTCAAAGTCAAGAAGGGGGAGAATCCATATCCAGCTAAGAGACCTTGGTATCTGTTGACACCTGAGGAGAGCTATACAGAATTATTTGCTGGGATAGCCGAGGGTTATCCATATAAGATTGGAGCTCTAATATTGTATTATGCTAATCCTGTTTTATCAACAAATTACGGGATCAAATTTATAGAGGTGCTTAGAGACAGAGAGAAGATCCCGCTTTTCATAGCTGTGACAACAACTATTAACGAGACCAGTATGTATGCAGACTATATAGTGCCGGACACAACATATCTTGAGACAGGAACTATGGGATGTCAATATCTATATGCAAGTGGCACAGGCATATTAATAGGCGAGGCTTGGAGAAGTCCTGTCATAACGCCTTTGACAGAGTATATAGGCAAATGTCCTAATGGACATGATAGATATGCCAGCATGTGGGAGTTTGTGATAGATGTTGCAAAAGCTCTGAAGCTTCCAGGCTTTGGAGAGAAAGGTATAAACGGTGTTAAAGACACGAAATATGAGGGCAAGTGGTTCAGTCTTCATTGTGAATGGGAGTATATACTCAGAGTGTTCGCCAACGCAGCGACGGATGCTAGAGACAAGAAGATTATACCAGATAATGTTCCTGATAGCGAGGTGTTGTTTGTAGAAAGAAATTATCCAATCGCAAAATTCAAAGATATTCTGCCAGATGATGAGTGGAGACTAGTAGCCTATGGATTGGCCAGAGGAGGTGTTTTCACAAGATACGAAGAATCATTTGATGAGAAAGACTTCAGCAAGAGAAGTGTTCCTGGAGACAAGATACTGAAGTTCTGGAACGACAGGCTTGCTAAAACAAGAAACTCTGTGACCGGTGAAAAATTCTGGGGATGTCCCAGATATCTGCCTCAGGCAACATATGCTCCAGTGCCTGGATCATCAGCAACGACCAAGATCAAAGGTCTTCACGGGACTCCTCTTAAAGAGCTTTACAGAGATTATCCATTTACTATAGTGTTTGAGAGCGGGCCATTATTCACAAAACATAGAAGCCAGTTCTACTACTGGATCAAGGCTATAACGCCGGAGAACTTCATCGTCATAAACACGATAGACGCTGCTAAGCTCGGCATAGAGACCGGAGACATAGTGAGGATCGAGACTCCCATGGGATCTATAGAAGGTCCTGCAGTAGTTGAGCCGACTGTTAGAGAAGGCACCATCGTAATCCCCTATGGAATGGGCAGATGGGCTGACACAGTGATTGTCAAACCAGGATATATAACAGAAGTGAGAGAAGAGAAGATCAGAAGATTATTAGAAGAGCTTCCAAATAAAATAGAGATCCCTGATGAGGCTGTCAATCCTGTTAAAAGTCTCCCAGATCTTGTCAAGAAAGTCTTGTTCACAAAAAGCCCGGCCGATTATTATAACAGAGGTCTCACACCTGATAAATGGAGATTCAATGGTATAACAAGCAACCCGATACAACTAGGAGATCCATCGCTGGGGAACTGGCCGCTCCAGACATGGATCGGTGCGGGACAAGCGTATTATGATACACCTGCTAAGATAGTGAAGACAGGCAGGAGACATAGATTCGAGATACCTAACATAGTCTGGTGAAAGCTAGAAGCATATTATATAATAAAATTATATGATTTTTTCATAATCTCAAACGTTTTAGTGGTGTAAAATGCTTGGATCAATATTATGATCCTTTGATCTTAATTAAAGGCAGATACATATTATATATTTCTCTGATTACTGTATCTGAAGATCTTGACAAAGCTCTTAATGTTCTACGTACATTAATGCTTAATAAGGAAGAAATTGAACATCTGATCAATAATATTAACGAAATACTGCAAATATCTGTCAAGAATTACAGAACTGATCTGGATCCTGTCACACGAGGTCTTTTTACAGAGGCTATAAAAAGATTCTATGAGGAGGCAGGCTACACAGTTGATGAGGATCCGGGGACTCTGAAGACTATGATGATCTTTTTAATAAAGCTTATAGAGGAGGAGATCAAGGCTCTTGAGAGAGGAGATTCAGAAAAGATCGAGCAGCTTAGAAAGATTCAGCTTAGATTTCTCAATACACACGTGAGACCATTACTAGAGAGAGTTGCAAAATCTAACGAGAAACTTTCTAAAGCCGCTGAGACTCTTTTGAAAATAATATATTTAGATATCGAGCTGTTAAAAGATCTGATCCTTGGGAGATAGTAGTGATTAAAGTAAGTCTCATCAGAAATCTACAGGAACAGCCTTCAGCCATCTCTCAACTCTTAAAATAACATATCTTTTTTCTCTCCACAAAATCTCTTTTAAAAAGATCACTCTAGTTAATAATGCTAATGCTATGAAAGCTCTCAGACCGCTCATCAATATGTATAAAATGATGTATAAAGGTTTTCCCAAAAGATCTTTTGAGCCAAATATTTTTCTATAGAAGAGAACTAGTATAGATGCTCTTAATGACCCTATTAGATATAGAGGTGTTGTAAAGAACATTATTAGATATGTGGCCATGAGATAGTTTATAGGTAGAAGAATAAGTGGTATGATCATTAGAAGCGTCATAGTTAAATAGCCTATATATACATATCTGAAGCCTCTGGGCGTATAGATCCTTATCATGAGAAGCTGTCTCTCAGCCCATCTAATAAAATCTTTTAAACATCCTCTCATATCTCCAAGATCTGTGAAGCCGATGCACTCAGGACAGAATATTATCTCGAAACCTTTCTTATCAAAAACTCTTCTCATCACAGCGTCGTCAGCGATCTCATTCTCAAGCTCTTTCTCAACGTTAGATTCAAAAAGATCTTTTGCTCTGATCATCATAAAACCTCCCCAGACAATAATAGTTTTTCTAGAGATCACAGTCTCAAAATACATTGTAGAAACAATATTATGAAAAGTGTTGCATAGATTTCTCATGACATACCATCTATATCCTGTTAGAAACATTTTCTCTCTATAAGAGAAGATGCTCAGGATCTTTCTGAACATGTTCTCTGGATCATGAAAATATGCGTCGCAATCAACAAACAATATATAAAGATCTTTCGAAAGATCCTTCTCATACTCTTCTCTCAATCTTTTTATCCCAGTGATCAAGGCTTTATTCTTTCCAGAACAATATTTACAAAGATCTTCTGTCATCAACATCTTAATCTTCTGACTGTTAGAAATCTCTTTAAAGATCCTTGGATCACCCTCATCGCTTATCAAAAATATTTTCTCAACAAGATCATTGTTGACAGCGTTTTTAATAAATCTTTTGAACATGATAATCTCTTTCTCTCTAGCTGAAGAAAATTTACATGGCGACACAATTATTATCTTCATATTATCTCTCAAAGGCCGAGGCTTGTTCAAGAACTCTTTATTTAATAAAAAATGATATCTCAGGATCTTTCTCCAATTAAATGTTAGATGCATAATATTAAATATGATCGCTGTGAGACTTATTATGATGATAAAGATAGTCATTAGATCTTCTGATACAAACATATCATTTATTACTATGATGAAAAGCTTATAATGATTTGATAAAAACTATGATGGTTATACATTGAGTCGTGCGAGACATGTGGATGTTGAGCCTCTTATAAGAGAGATGTATTCAAAATTATTTGCTCTTCCTCAAGAGAAGATTCTTGCGATAGTATATGTCATAGCGACTTTGGCGATAGCTTTATTAGATTATTTATGGACAGAAGATCTTTATGTCTTTCCAAGGATCTTTGTTGCGTCAGTTTTTTATCTAGCTTTGATATATCTTGTTTTTCACGTGTTAAGTCCTAATCCTATGGGTTTTAAAAGACTTTTAGGCGTCGCAGATTTTTCACTGGCTCCATATGTGATCATATGGATCTTTTTATATCCATTTGAGAAGTCTATATATCTTGTCTATGCATCTTCATCTGGAATGTTGTTTCTCTTGAGATACATCTTCTGGGGAAATTTATTTCTCTCACAGATCATAGCAATTTTGATCGGCACAGCAGCTTCAATGATCTCTTCTTCTGGAGATCTTATCATAATATTAAAAAGATCTTTCCTGACATCACTGGTCTCTACTCTCGTCATGACGGCATTCGTCTTATTCATAGAATTAATTGGCAAGAGAAATGGGGTGAAAACTTTTAAACTTGGGAGAGGATTTATAAAGACATGGATCTTTGATGACACAAAAGATCTTGAGAATGTTCTTGAGGAGAATTCTATCAAAAAAGATATAAAGATAAAAATAATGATCTTTAGAAGAAAAGTTAGAGATATACTTCTCATATTCCCAGGCTTTCACTTCGGGCCTTTTAAAAAGGCAGGATCTTCAGATGCTGTTTATATTTTTGATGAAGCATTAAAAGATGTTGGCGACACGCTTGTTTTTCATACGATAGGCTCTCATGAGAATAATATTGTGAGAAGATCTTATGTTAAGAATATTGCAGAAATATTGAGAAAAGATCTTTCAGATCATGATGATGAAAATATTGATCATAGGCTTGTTAAAGTTGCGACTCTTAGAACAAATGATCATTGGATGATCTATGTTTTTTATAGTGGAGAGAAAGATTGTGTCTCAACAATATTTGTTAATGAGGAAGGATCTGATGATGTTCCTGAGAGAGAGATGACAGATATAATCGAGTATGCTGATAAAAAAAGTATCAAAATAATGTTTGCT